>ERZ1023666.740-NODE-740-length-12668-cov-53.732736_pt1 | contig 12668 bp, 11 predicted proteins | sample MGYA00380341_ERZ1023666 | MGnify/ENA primary metagenome ERZ1023666 (study PRJEB33179, sample SAMN07448983) | human gut metagenome | biome: Human-gut; feature: Human associated habitat; material: Faeces | host: Homo sapiens | place: India: Bhopal | collected...
TCATAAAGTGGCATGAGTTTCTGTTTCATGTTTGAGCGAAGTCCTGTAACAATATAAACGCCTTTATCCCAAAGTCTTCCAAAAAGAGTCTGAGAAATATAACCTTTATCCGCATACAACTATCTGAGCAAAAGCCACCCACATCTGGCTCGTATCAATGAGCGGTGACAATGCTGCGAATACTGCAAAAGTCCAAGGCTATGCGCTCAGCCTTCCGACAAAGCGCACGGGGCGACCAAGAACATCTCCGATAATGCTTCTGCTGTGTCACGAGATTGCCGAAGCAAGGCGCTTGCCACCGCCCCACATCTAACCCCTCCCCATGTAGCCCACCTCTCCCACTCCTCCACACCCAAGCGCACGAAAAAGCCGCCATGCGCACAGCAAGAGAGCCAATGCGCACAGCGGCTGAAAGAAAGGATTGCCCGAAAGGGAGGGCTTGGTAAAAAAATTATGAATATCAACATTGTTAGTCCTAATTTGTAAAAAATGGTTTACCTTTGCACCAAACATTAACCAACCATCCAACAATTAAGACAACAAATACAATATGAATGAAACTCTCTATTCTATCTTAGCCTTTTTTATGGCCTTAGCGACGCTAAATTCTTGCAGTTCCGAAGATTCCAATATAATTCCACCAGATCATATGGAAGAAAGTGAATCTCCAACTCAACTACTCCTGAAACAGACTTATAGTCTCTTTGGATTAAAAAAAGATGATTGCAAAGATTTTATGGGCTTTCCTGGTATTATTACTAAGGATAATGCCTTAGCTCTTACAGCTATAAAGCAAGCTAATTCCAAGTTAGTTTTCGCAGTTTACGATAGTATTAAAAGCAAAGTTGTAATTTGTGACTCTTCTTTTATTGCACCATCTCAAGTCCAAGAGATTTACTATGATGAGACAATAACCTATGAGGAGTGTGGTTTGAAACCATCAATTCTTAGAACAAAGAATGGATTTGCTGGAGTTGCGAGTGTACTCTACAAACATAGTGGAAGTGGGGTATTAGATAGAAATTTTGTCTATATCCTTAATGATAGGAAACTCACTCGCTTAGATTCGACCCAAATAGGAAACATGACACCTTTTTTCTTGAACTGGGGTGAAGATGCCATAATGATGTTGCAATCTTATTCAAGTGATAGATTCAAAAATACCTTGCTTGACTTAGATGGTAACACAATCTTCAGTTTTGAAGAAAGTGACAATTACAATTACTACAACTTTATTAGATATTCTCAAAAAGATTTCGTACAATACAAATTTGATAGTGATTGGCTTTCAATAGGAAGAAAACATATAGATGAGCAAGATTTCGTTGCTAAAAAATGGTCTCATAGTATCGAATACCCTGAAGGTTTCGATAGCTATAAATTAAAATACACATATTCGCAAGATGAGAATATCCTAACGTTTCATGTCTCTGGCATTCAGAAAAATGGTGAAACAGAGAGATTTGAGATAAGGGTTAATGTTGAAAGTGGTAAATATGAAATCATAGCAAATAATAATTAACAAAAAAATCCAATTAACAATATGAAATCGATATTCCTTTATTTGTCCATTGTTGTATGTTTACTTGCAAACTTCTCATGCGGAAATCATTCCAAAACTGAAAATGCAAAAAAAGAAGTAGATACTATTTGGAATGAAAAAGTGCAAGATACATTTTTTGGTGCTACGTTTGGAGACTCTGTACCCAAAGTAATAGATCAGCTAAGTGCAAATGGATTTTATCTAGTGGAAGATGTTAGTAGTGAATCTTTGCTGCATTTCAGAGCAAGACAAGGGAAATACTTTACATTTGGTAATATGACTTGGGAAATGCTTGATATTGGTGCAGAAAACGGAATATTCAATTACATTAGATTTGTAAATGCACGCGAAGATAAGGCATCTGCTTTATCTGCATATAATAGTCTTAAAAATACCATTGCAGCAAAATATGATTTAACAGAACCAACTATCCAAGATACAACAGTATACGCAAAATCATCAATATTTGGGAAGAACCAAACTAGAGCCCAAGTTTCATGCTTCAGATATGAAACCATTAACAATAATATCATGATTGCAGTAAGTCTTGACTATTGGTCAAACAAGCCCTTTACTTCTGTAAGCGATGATTTGTAAATAGAGTCATGATGACTTTCGTATTATCTTAATGATAAACGAAAGTCATTCTTTTTTTATCTCACCCCACCAACTGAATACCCATAAAAATCATGCTGCGGGAACTTCTCACACCCAATATACAGCGTATCAAACGCATCTGTGCCATCAGTACGATGCTCCAACAAGTCCTCCTCTGATTCGGGATTCTTCTCCGTGGACTTGTTTTTGCTTCCACGCTCCACACCTGCACTTTGTATGGCAAGAATAAGATCATCATTGTTCTGGCGGTTGAAGTAAGGCATCAAGCGTTGCTTACCTGAAAAACCTTGGTTGATGAGCAAGTACTTTTCATCATGGCGCATGGGGTTGCCCAAATACACATCTTGCACACTCCAGCCGTGGCGTTCAAATTCATGCACAACTACCCAATGAAAGTCTTGATCGTTCACCGCATAGTTAGAGCCAAGAGCGGTGGCATCATAGTAATAGATGACACTGTGATTGGCATGAGACGCATAGTATGTGCAGAAGTCTGCAATGAGCGCAGGGATTTTGCGCTCAAACTTGACGTAAAAAGATCTAAGCACATTTAAGCGATTGCCGCGAGGCTGACCGCACACAATCCAATTGATATTAGCATTATAGTCCATGCCAATACAAAGCGGAGCCATCGGGTCGAGATCCGCATCAGTGCGGCAGTCAAGAGACGAGTGAAGCGAGGAAAAGTTGCTCAGCGAGCGTATGGAAAATCGCTCCTGCTGCGCTTCTTCAATAATGCGGCCATAGCCCAAACTATCCAAATAGGAAAAATCCGAAGCATCATACTTGTGCCACTTCTGCATAGAAGAGTAAAAGCCATCGTGCGAGAAATCAATCTCCTGGCAGAGAATAGAAGTTTGGAATGTTTTTGGCGTAAGTGATGCCCACCACACGCGGGTCGGTGGTTGGAAAGAAAGGCTGCACCACAATCATGTGGTACGGCACATTCTGTTCGTCCTCGATATCAATGCGGTTAAGATTGTGCGTTTTTTTCAGCAAGTTCCTCTTTGCTCGTGTAGAGATCCGCCTTGGCAATTTCTACAATATTCGGCAAACTCATTTAATAATGCGGATAAAGTTATCTTACCTCGAACGATGTACATGCTTACTTCGTTCGTTCAACGTGCTTACTTCGGTCGAGGTAAGTGCTTACACCGACCGAAGTAAGCAAATTTTGTTAGTTGCAAATTATTCATCGTCCTCCATGTCCAACAAATTGTTGCGTGTATTCTCAAGTGCCAGCGGACTGCCTACATAAGCCAGCTGCATCTCCTGGTGCAGCAGTTTCACACGTGAAGCCGCCTTGCCACGGTGGTATCGCCTTGATACCTCCGTGCTCTTGTCGGCAATATCCTCGCGAAGTTGGGTTGCCGATATGCCAAGAATGACCGCCATATCAGAGATTTTGAGATAGATGGAAGCGTATTGTTCGATTTGGGAATTTTTATTCTGTAAGCATCCCATGCGGGCCGTGTTGTATAAAACAAATAAGCCAAAGTCAATCTATCAGGACTTTGGCTTATTTGTTTTATACAATAGGGCTATGGGATGCTCACCAAGGAACAGGAAATCAAGACTTACAGCAAACCATTGGGACGACCGCCGAAACAGTAGCCCCCTGATTTTGGTAGAGATGGCAAAGGCCGTCAGCGAGAGAAACGAAGTCGAATGTTCGTTCGACTCTGGCAAGAGAATATATCGTGCCAACAACATAAGAGCGAAACGGCCAGAAACTGCGAGATGTTGGACTGGTATGTGCAACTTTGTCAAAAACGTGATGAAATTCCTTAGGGAACTTTGTCTTTGCATTCGCCAAAGTTTGCGGTTCTTATGTTCAATATGGCGGATTACCCACTCCTACGAATTCTATTCAAATTGCGCTTGAAACTTTTTTCAGCGAACACTAATTAAAAACCAAAAACATACGAAGTGTGCACGCCTTATATATTTCATTGCACGACCCTGCTCAGCCTGCATTCATTCAACAGAATGGTCTAACAGATACGTCAACAAGTAAAAACAGTCATGGGAGCAAGAAATATCAATTACCCCGACTGATTTTTCTTACTCCCATGACTGGTTTCGCTGTCAAGTACAACCATTTAATGCAAAAGGTTGTGCTGACAATACTTAGCTGTATCTACACTCACACATACGCTGACTTTCAATACAATACATTCATTAGTGTAGAGTGCAGACAAAATATCAAAAACATTTTTGGCGCAAACGTATGCACTATAGTATCACGATCACGCCTACGTTTGTTATTTACTATACAGATTGACTACATCATCTACGATTTCCGCGGGAACCAATGGGCTGATGTCGGTCTTATTTGCAACAAAATCCCTTATCATTGTAGAACTTACAGGCAGCATTGTAGCATTTATGACGCTCACCCCCACAGGCAGGCTGTCCGCTTTTATATCGTATCCAGGACGCGGATATATCAACAATCTATAATTCTGAATAATAAGTTTGTAGTTCGCCCAATGATCAAAGCATGTCCAATTATCGGCACCTATCAAAAGTAGGAACTCTGTTTGTGGATAAGCAAGCGATAATGCTTGCAATGTGTTCCATGTATAAGATGGACGAGGCAAATCAAATTCAAAATCACTTGCCAATATATGCTTTTCATTTTGCAGAGCCTTTCGAGCCAGATTTAATCTACAATATTCAGGTTTAAGCCCTAACTGTTCCTTTAGAGGATTCTGTGGTGAGACTAACAACCATACATCATCGACTAAATTCTGCTCTAATACGGCATGTGCAAGTGCTATATGCCCATTGTGGATTGGATTAAATGACCCTCCAAACAAGGCAACTCGTTTGCGCAACATATCGATCTATTGGATCACTTCTCTAAGAAATTCTTTATCAACGACAATGCTTCACTCTGCGCATCTTCCAAATTATCATTAACAACAACTTTGTCAAATTTGTCTGCATATGATAGTTCGAATTCTGCACGAGCAAGGCGGTCTTTAATAACCTCAGGGGCATCAGTACCTCGCGATTCTAAACGCTGCTTCAACACCTCTATTGAGGGTGGTTGAATAAATAAACTTAAAGCCTTGTCCCCGTAATATGCTTTTATATTTTGTCCGCCCAACACGTCTACATCGCATACGACATTTTCTCCACGTTCAAGCTGAGCGTCCACTTGCGATTTCAAAGTGCCATAGAATCTATCCTTATAGACCTCCTCATACTCCAAGAATTCCCCTTTTGCTATAAGCGTCTTGAATTCCTCTGGTGATAGAAAGAAATATTCTACACCATTTTTTTCTGTGCCACGTGGCGGGCGGCTTGTGGCCGAAATTGAGAAATGCAAATTCAAATTTTGCGCCATCAAGTAGTTTATTATTGTACTCTTACCACTACCCGAAGGAGCCGAAAATATAATAACCTTTGCCATATTTCTATTTACCGATTTTGAGCAAGCGACCATATAGCATAGCCGCCCACTCATATTAGAATCACATTACGTTCAACACCTGCTCTTTTATTTGCTCGAGCTCGTCCTTCATCTTCACAACAATATTCTGCATTTCGGCTTGATTGCTCTTCGAACCTGTCGTATTGATTTCACGCCCCATTTCTTGGGCAATAAAGCCGAGTTTCTTACCCTGGCCATGCCCCAAATCCATAGTTTCACGGAAATAGCGCAAATGATTGGCCAAGCGCTGTTTCTCTTCACTTATGTCAAGTTTCTCAATATAATAGATGAGTTCCTGTTCCAGGCGATTCTTATCATAGTCAACCCCTTTCAATTCTGCCAAACGGTCTGTTAAACGTTGACGAATTTTCTCAACACGATTTTTCTCAAAAGGCTCTATTTCATGAAGATAACGCTCAATGTTATCAACTTTTTCGGTAAACTTCTTATAAAGCGCTTCTCCTTCTTGCTTCCGGAAGTCTACCAAGTGTTCAATAGCTTCATTGATGGCGCCCCGAACGACCTGCCATTCTTCGTCTGACAAAGTCTCGGTCACAGAAGTTTGCGTCGTTTCTGGCAAACGTAGCACAAGTTCCCACATATTTTGCGGGAGTTCCATGTGTTGTTCCTCACAAATATTCTTTATTTGCGCTACATAGCTTGCCACCACGGCGCTGCTTATACAGCCTGCAGCCGAGGTTTCGTCCTTTTCAATCCATATTGTGAAGTCTACCTTACCACGTTCTATGGCAGTCGCAATAATTCTGCGAACTTCCATTTCCTTTTCACGATACAATGGGGCAACCCTCGTATTAAGATCCAAACTCTTACTATTCAAAGATCGAACCTCTACGTGAATTTTCTTTCCGTTAAAAACGACATCGGCTTTACCGAAGCCAGTCATTGATTGAATCATTTTAGCTTGTTTTTTTTGTCTTTTGCTTGCAAAAGTACCATTTTTTGCGCAATTTTACCACATGAAACAATATAAAGTATGCCTTACGATTGCTGGTTCCGACCCCTCCGGTGGTGCTGGTATCCAGGCAGACATAAAAACAATGACTCTGCTTGGTTGCTACGCACAAGCAGTTCCCACGTGTTTGACGGTACAAAATACATTAGGTGTGCAACGCAGTATTCCCATTGACGCTGAATTGGTTTTTGACCAAGCTGCAGTTACCATGGAGGACTGTATGCCCCAATGTGTAAAGATTGGCATTGTGCCCAACTTAGCTATAGCACATGCCATAGCAGAAATACTGCGTAAATTCAAGCCAAAGTTCTGCATATTCGATCCTGTTTTAATTTCGTCATCAGGATTATCTTTCGTCGATAACGAGACATACGAGTTCATGCTTGAAGAACTTATGCCGCTATGTCAACTTATAACGCCCAATTTACCAGAGGCACGTCATCTTGCCCAATTAGGTGATGCTACTGCCGATGAGTTGGCCCAGTATTTATACAACAAATTAAAAGGCACACCTGTAATGGTTAAAGGCGGACACCTTCCAGGCTCACCCACTGATTATTTATTTGATGGCGCATTGCACAAATTTCAAAGTGAAAGACTTAATAGCCATAACACACATGGCACGGGTTGCGTTCTATCTTCTGCTATTGCATCATATAAAGCCCAAGGCTTAGAACTTAAAGATGCCATAGCTCAAGCCAAACAATTCCTGTTCAATGCCATAAAACAAGGTGCGAACTACAAACACGGAAATGGTTGTGGTCCACTCTATCTCGTTCCTTGAATAGTAAGAAGATTGATCAAGATTCAGAATGAGCGACAACGTTTGCTCTTCTACTTCTTCATCTGCATATATAGTTTTAAGCTTTACACATTATTCTGATTGACTGTACATACAAGCTCAACCTTCAAAATAAAGCAACGAACTATTTGCTATATTCCAATTTTTCCTTACCTTTGCACCGAAAACGGAGGCCTCGTAGCTCAGTTGGATTAGAGCAACGCCCTTCTAAGGCGTGGGTCTTGGGTTCGAACCCCAACGAGGTCACTGAGTGATTTTTAAGGAAATCAGAAATCAAAAAGTATAAGTGGTATTTACATTGATGTAGATACCACTTTTTCGTTTTGATTATCAAGCAGATACGCACTATATTTCAATATGGTGCGATACGAAAAAGTAATGTTATGTGGTCTAATTTTGAGAATGCGAATGTTTCACTTCGCAGTGGGATATTTTGCCAAAGTGGACAAAAGAGGACATAACGATACTCTACGATACAAAAAAGTGATACCAAGGTGATACCAATTTTTTGATGGTGATACCAAAGCATAACTTTTGAACTGCTGAAAGAAAAAAGTTTCCTTTTTTGAAAAAAACTTTTCCACTTTTGCGCTATTCTGCTGCACAAAAGCAAAATCTATGTTAGATTCAGCAGTAAGAGTCGTATTCGACAGAAAAAAGCAAGCAGCTAAAAAGGGATGTGGTTGTCTCGATGTTGTGGTTAATCTTGGCAAGAAGGTGCGTAAATATATAATGGTATGCACCACCACTCCTGAAGAATGGGAGAAAAAATCTTGTTCACTCGACACTTTGCAGGTCATTGACCATTGCAAAAAGATTCTCACCACAATGGAAATTCTCGGTGAGGAATCTACAATTGAAAACTTCAACCGCCACTTCTTTGGTGAGGAAGAGGAGGAACAGAAGGACAGTTCCAACAAAGATTTCATCGCCTACTGCGAGGAAACTTTGGCAGCCGAGGACATTAAAATCGGCACGCGCAAGCACAAGCAAGTAGTGATTGATGCCGTCAAGACCTATGGTAAACTAAAGACGTATGGCGACTTGACCCCCAAGAACATTCTTGCCTTTGACCGATGGCTGCACAATGGTGAGCGGAGTGACGTTACCATTTATGGCTACCACAAACGCCTGAAGAAATGGGTGGGCGAACTGGCACGATTGGACGAGATACCGCGCAATCCTTACAAAATTGTGAGTGTTACCCGTGGCAAGAGCAAAGAGCGCCAACCTCTGCTCGAAAGCGAATTAAAGAAAATGCGCGACTATCCCTTTGATGGAAAGTTGGAACGGGTGCGCGACCTCTTCATCTTCTCCGCTTATACAGGTCTTGCATTCTGCGATGTGCAGAACTTTGACTATCAGTCTATGACGGTGAAGGAGGGTGATTTGGTTTTCATTGATGGAAACCGCATCAAAACCGATACGAAATTCTTCACCCCTATCCTTGCCCCTGCCATGGAAGTGTTGAAAAAGTACGACTTCAACTTGCCCAAGATTTCCAACCAAAAGGCAAATGATTACCTTCACTTGATACAAGCACAGCTTGGCATCAAGAAGAATTTGACCTTCCACGTTGCCCGCCACAGTTTTGCCACACTCGCCTTGGCGCATGATGTCCCCATCGAAAATGTAGCCCGAATGCTCGGACATGAGGACATTCGAACCACACAGATTTACGCAAAGGTTTTGCGTACCACCATCGAGCGCCATGCCACCGCACTCCAAGGCGCCATCATCTAAGCTTTATTCATCTTCATCTAAAACACGATAAAATGTGCCTTTCAATAGCTGCGACATTCCACTCTCCTTGAATGTCGCAGTTATTTTTTCGCAAACATACTTGCCTCCCCTTATATAATATAAGGCGCGTGGGTTGGGCAAAGTATCAGACAAAAACGAGAACTGATACTTTTTCTTGCCATCTATTTTGTATAACACTTCGCGTTTCTCCTCCCACATTCCCTCATTCAAGCGAAGTGAAAAAGGCGTAATGAATGCCTGGAACTCATCTGAAACTTCCACAAAATCCACCACAGGGTGCGGCATATACGGCTTGAAGTACTGCACCCCGTTCCAAAAGCCCATATATATTTGGTCAAAGTAAGCGTCCGTGTTCTTGTTCTCCCCCTTGGCAATGGTACGGCTTGCCGCACCTTGCGCCAAATCACCTGCATCGTAGTCAATGGTGTTGGCTGACGTTGAACTGCCAAACACACGATCAGTACGATTGCCACTTGAAGAACCGCTCCCATCTTCTGTCAGTGTCCAATTCTCACTGCTTCCCATCTCGCCACAATTCATGAAAAGCATATTGCCGTGACTATCTCCCGTCCCCTCAATCCAAGCAGGCACAATTTTCAGTTCCAAGTCCTCTGCATTCTTGTCCGCAAAGCGTTCCCCATAGGCATTGACGGGGAGCAAACGATTGTAATAGCGATACCACTTCGTTTTCGTCTTGTCTGAAAAGCCCGAAGTACCCTCCATCACAAACTCCGATTTGTAGCAGTACATGACAAAGTACGTGCGGTTTTCCTTGACATAAAACAATTTGTGTCCATCAGAGCCATATTTGTAGCCACGTACATATTGCGTGCTGCTGGCATTCGGTCTTGTTTGCCTTGTGTACACTCCACTTATTTTAAGCGACTTTGCCGCCTCCAACAAATCTGCCATTTTATCATAAACCTTGGCATCCTTGCCATATTTGCGAATGTACCAATCACACGAATAGTACGCCCAAAGCAAACTGCCATTGTCCTCATACTTCACATTCACGCAACCCAAGTATTCCGACTTGTCCTCCTGCGTGACTTGGGTGGTATAACTGTCCACCACCTTGTCCAACAGAACCTCATCTGCTTCCGTGGCAATGGCATCAGAGAATTTGAAAGAAATCGTTTTCTGTTTGTGGTTGATGGTGAAATCCCCAAACAGAAACTTCTCCAACTCTTCAAAGAACTCCGTCAGCGTCCAATGTGGCAAAGCAAGTGCAAAGTTATAAGCGCCCCATGCAGCAGGCAAGGTGTTGCATATAAGGAGATTAACAAAGGCAGAGTTTTCCAACGCCATGAAATCCCACTTATAACCCACCTGCTTGCATATCCTGTAAAGGATATACAGCAAGTAAGGCTGAAACGACAAAGCCTGTGCTCCCGTTTGCGCATTGGTTTCATGCGGCCAAATAAATTCATTCTTGTCTGCACTCCACACCATTTCATTCTGAATGTTCCCCGAAGTGTTATTCACCCAGAGCAACGGGATCCAGAAATTATCAGGGTATGGGCGCATATCGTCCATGCAATGCCCTGCAACCGCCACTCGGCTTGTGGGATAACCCAAATCCAGCTCATTCAAATAAATATCGTCGAATGTCTCATCAAAGTTTTGCTCACTGCGTCCCTCCAAAAATTGCGTTTTAACTTCCACGTCTGATATTTCCGTGATGGTGATGGTGCCACTCCGATAAAAGTCACGATCGCGAATTTCGCAATCGAACACCACCTTGTTCTTTGCCACATCTGCGCGGTGGATATGCCCAAATATTGCGATGTTTTGGACACACCCTTTCAAAGGGAAAGTGATCGTCAGCGTATAGCTGTCACTTCCCGTAAACAATCTATTCTCGGCAATGAAGTCAAACGATGTGCCTTCCTTCAATACGGCTTGTTTATTGTTGATGATGATTTCCATAAATGTAATGTGCTACCTTTGTTATTAGCAAAAGTAGCACATTACATTTCATGTAAAAAAGACATCAAAGCTTGATATCTAATTCATCTTCAATTTCAATATTACCTCTATCAAGTGTCCAATGAACATAACTATTCAATTCAGACCTCAATATAAGTAATGCAGGCATATTTTCAGGCATTGGTAGCTCTGCTCTAATATTTCCATTGCGTTTTTTGACTTTGGGGAGACCGTACTTCACATCAACAATATAAATAAGGTGAACTTTACAGCCTTCTTTCTCTATCCATTGTCTTGAAGTTTCTATAAAAGTGTCTACTCCTGTTCGAGTATTAGATAATATAGAAAACATTACTACATCTAATTTGTTGATATCTGAAGCCATTTTGTTATATTATCTAATAAGGTGGTAAATGCTTGTCCTAAATAAAGCTTCGATTCTTTTCTATGGACGCTAACATAGAGTGGTAAGTAGGATTCTTGATCTTCAAATGAGTGATTTGCGTCGTCAATCGCAATAGAGAAGAAGTTAAAATGCTGGTATTTTAAGAGTGTACACTCTATTCCTTTTTGGTGTTCGATATAATTAAGCAAGTTGTCGTTTTTTGCATAAGCAATAAAGATTGGACAGCGAATACTCTGCAGATATTTTTCCGGGTTATAGCGAATGGCTGCAAGTAGACGTGCGTCGTTTTTGAATGGTTCTGTTTGACTTTTTACAAATTCTTGCTGTGTTTGTACACCAAAGGATGAATTAATCAAACTCGCATGCTGCTGATAAATCTTAGCCATTTCCTTTTGCAATTCTTTTATTGCCTGCTTATCTCTTGGTTCAGAAGCTAATATGCGAGCTATCGAGTAAATCATGTACCTAAGGATATTACTTTCTGAATATGAGTGCCACTTAAAAAAAGGAGTGAGACGCGACATAATTTGTTCGTAATATACTTGCTCTCCTTTCACCCCCATAGTAGCCAGGAGTAGAAGTTGTTTTACCTCCGTGTTTCTTGATGCCTCGATAATAGCAACTGAACCTCCTTCACTATGCCCGATAACGCCCACGGGGTGTGAAGCGAAACGTTCGTCGGACTTCAGGAAGGCTAAAGCATCATGAAGGTCGTCAGCTGCATCATACATGGTATAACGACCTTCGTGAGGCTGATTTCCTTGAAGGGTGTCGGAGTAACTGCGGTTGTCATATCTGAACGTTGTATACCCCCTGCTGTTTAAGGAATCAGATAAAGTCTTAAAGAAGCCAACATAGTCCCGATTGAAAGCTTGTGGTGGCGTTACTAAGACCAATATAGGTGATTGCTGTGGTGCTTCTGCTACTTGTGAAACAACTCCCTGAAGTTTCATCTTCCCTTTGAGTATAGGGAAAGATACTTCAATTTGTCTAATTGTTTGTGCATCAATGGGCATAATACTGCCTAACAATAAACAGAAAGCAGTAAAATAATACTTCAATTCTTGACATCGAATTAGAGTCTTCATAATCGATATTTGTAAATACAAAACTCCACCCTTCTTTAATAAGAAAGATAAGTAACTGTTCAAAATTAATTTTATAAATATGAATAATTCACGAATAAGTTCG
>ERZ1023666.748-NODE-748-length-12609-cov-12.014816_pt1 | contig 12609 bp, 14 predicted proteins | sample MGYA00380341_ERZ1023666 | MGnify/ENA primary metagenome ERZ1023666 (study PRJEB33179, sample SAMN07448983) | human gut metagenome | biome: Human-gut; feature: Human associated habitat; material: Faeces | host: Homo sapiens | place: India: Bhopal | collected...
GTGAAAAATGTAATTTTAGAAATCTCTTACTTTGGCGCTTGGCTTTTGCCAAGCCCCGTTAGGGAAAATTGTGGAGGGATGAAAAACTACAGAAAAAGTAATTTTAGAAATCTCTCACCTTGGAAAATTGTGGAGGGCGCACCCCATTTGTTCACCTCGGTTGACAAAATCCCGAAAGTTACCCCCGGGTAACACAAACGACAAAAAAGGGGACACGTACACTTGTTCGTGTCCCCGCATGATGGGATCTAACGATGCAACCCCGGGGCTATGCATTGAGCCACTCGGCAATGTCACGCGCGCAGCCGTCAGCGCGCAGGTCTGAACCGGCTAACGCTGCGAACAACTCAGCGGCGGGAGCATGGTCAAGTTGCAACCCGAGGAACATCATACAATCGCTGACGCTCAGCGCGAATGCCAGGTTTAGTAACTGGCACGTGGAGTGCCCGCGCAAGTGGCGCAGCTGCTTATCGACGGGCATATAGGTAGTTCGGCACACCACTGCGCCCGTGGCGGTTGCGTAGTAGTTGAATTCACACGTGCAAGTAACACCGCGGAACTGAACGTGAGAACGATTCGTGATAATCATTTCAATACCCCTCTCAGGCTCTATAGGCCGTTCTAACGGCCTATATGTGGTCAGTGGTAGGAGGGGCCAGCCTGGCGATTGACTGGCCCCGATGAGCGTTCTAGCGCCCGTCAGGAAGATACGGGAGCAGCTGAGCTCTCATGCTACGGCACACGTCCACGTACACGCTAGCTAGCCAGAACGGTGAGCCGTAACCACAACACTTTCGCAGGACAGCGTACATGGCGTGCATAATAGCGCCACGTCTATAGCTATCAACATGGCGTTCATGCACGCCGTTGCAGTCGTCCCTGCTTGCTGCGATGGTATAGCGTCCATCAGCGAATGTGATAGACACGCTGAACAAAACCAGATACTTCATACGGGGTGAGGCATCTTCCATGCCATCAGTAAGATGGTTAGCATAAAGATAGTTGCTCATTACAAAAACTCCTTTGAGGTAACGGCCAGGGGATAACCACCTGGCCAGTGACAAACAATTAGTTTGCGTAAAGCACATCATAAAGCGCATTCGTTAGCACGTCGAAAACCTCATGTTGCTGACGCTTTACATCTTTACCAAAACACGTATTGCCATTGACAACGTTCGTCTTTACCATGATGTACTCCAATCCGGCGCTTGTGCGCCTATCGTATGTCCCGCGCTTGCGGGCCGTCTGGCCGTTCGGGCGTTCCCTTGCGGCGTGGCTACAGTCTAGCACGCAACCGGCGAACCGCGCAACCGAAAGCATGCAGCGCATTCACGTTTTCTTCATTTGACGACTCTGGTCTAGTCTACTATAGTTCGACCGTATGCCATGGGCGTGGTAAAGCCTAGTGGTTTGGTAGGTATTCTAATGACTACTGAGTTACTAGGCTATGCCTATGCGAACATTTGTTCACCCTCAATACCTACTTGAATGGTAGGTTATCAATCCTTCTCGACCGAGAATAATGGCGCGTCAAAGCGTCGCGCTGGCCCGCATACAGCAGCGCTCCATCGAACCCACATAATGCAAAGTTTTACAGAAATGAGCACTTGCATAATACGAAGCTGTGTGATAAAGTGGGCGTAGTCCAGTAGAGAGGAAGCTATTATGAAACTTTGGGAAGAACTGAAATATATCCACATCATGCGCCTGGTGCTTGATAACTTCAACGTTGGTGAGCGCTTCACTAACAGGGATGTGAAACGTCTGATTGAGCGCAACAATGAACGCGCTACTTGCCCTGCACTTCACAGTGCCAAAGAACGCTGCACCGAATGGATTGGCAACCATGCTTATAGCGGTATCGTTCTTGTGGCTGTGCGGCACGCTGAAGGCTATGGTGTGTTCAACGCTACGACTACAGAACTGTTGCATTATGAACCTAACGACTATCAACCGCATGAATTACCTACTGGCAAGTCCTTCTCTGATAGATTCAAGGATGCGCCCTGGGTTGATATGGAACGCGAACAATTTGTTGTCAGTGAACAAACTATAGTCAATCACGATATTCTCTCTGATAGCTATGTCAATCGCCGCCCTTATTTTGACTGTGATTCTACGCTTACTGATTATGATATTGTTATCAACGAACCGTTCTATGGTGAGCGCTATGTGTTCTCTATCAAGGACAACGCTGAGCGCATTTACAACAACGTGTGGCGTAGTTACAAAGACGCTGTGCAAAGCTACATTGTTTGCAACGCGTTAGAGATGATGGAACACTTCGAACTCACCAAAGAGGAGTATGTAGAAATGGTGAATAACCTGGTAGAATAAAGAAAAGCCCTTGCGTTTAGCAGGGGCTTTTGATAATATAATCATGTCAGGTAATCCAAAAGAAAGAAGGAATAACATGGCTACTACTGCGGAGCTTGAAGAACTTGCTTATAACATTCTTTTCAACGAGAGCGGCAATGATGAAACTGCGGAACGTGTGAAACACTACTACGCAAACTGCTTGCGCTTTGACACGTGCGACCATATCATCGCCCGCGGCATGATTCACACGTACGAGGACGGATGGGACGATGGATTCCGAGACGGACGAGAATAATCACAAAGGCGGGCCGCATGGTTCGCCTTTTCTTATATCCTAATGTTTCGCCGTTTGCAAAGCAAACGCAGGGGCAGGCTTCGAGTTCACCGACCAGGGCTTACCCTGAAAGTCCCCTTATTAGGGGGTAAAAATTATATCACACGAACGCTGAAAAATCAAGACTTGATTTTATATTTTCACAATCTCTACACAATTTTCCCGATACTAGTAGTTATGTATTTTGTGTGAATTATTAGAAATGAATTTGATTTATGTTCCTCAATATGGTATAATAGAACTGAATGTCAAAAACGAAAATCCATTTGTGAATTATTTTTGACGCGCAAGCGCGCCTTTGGCGAAAATCAAAATTGATTATTGATTCTGGGACTCAATTTTGTTATAATAGAAGTGAAATTCATTTTAGTATGTAGAAATTGTGAAGATTGAAATTCATTATTGACTTTGGTTCCCGCTTTGATTAGAATAGAAGTGAACCTATTTTTCTTGTTTACCCTGGCTAACTATGTTAGCTGGGGTTTACTTTTTTTACACCCACTTCCGTCTCCTGCAACAGGATTCCTAGCCTGCGGAGGATTGGCCTGCGGCCCATCGTATGTTCACTCACTCTTTCAATTCAACCATCTCCTTTTGACACTTATATATTACAACTTTTGAACGTGTGTAATGTGAGAATCCACAATCTACACAATCCGCACACAATGTTACGATTCTATCAATTAGTGTTACTAAAGTAACAGATTTGTAAAATCTTGTAAAATACTTGACTTATTCGAATAAAATATGCTATAATCAAAACATCACAAATGTGATATAGATGTTATGAAATAATTATATGAATAATAAAAAAGATATTGACAAACGATATTTTCTGTTACAGCGGGTTTCTGGAACAGGAAATATCGTCAAGACGAGCGAAGCGAAGTCACACAATGAACAAATGATTATCCAATAGAGAAAAGTAAACATAAGTAAACATTGTATATCATGTTTTGATTACCGTAGGGATACTATACACAAATGCAGAAATCCATTGTGTAGAAATTGTGAAGTGTATTTATTCATGCGGCTAAAGTGGTATAGTTCTAAGTGTCAAGCGGAACAGGCAAAGGGGCCTACCGCATGGAATAGTAAGGATTGTACTATGAGCACTATTACTAGCGACCTGCTAAACAAGCTCATGGGGCTTGACGGCGAACAGCCGGACAACCACACCAATAAATGGAAGCGCATGCGCAAGCACTTCAACTACCTCAACGACGAACAGTTTGCGGATATGTACCGCACTTGTTTTGATTCTAACGGTCTTGTGTGCGTTTCTTCTTTCAAGTATGATTATTCACATGCCACCATGATTGACGCATGCGTCCAAAATCTGTACGACAAGTACAATGGGCGTTTCGTTTCCTTGCCCGACCTCATGCGTAGCACGTGCATTCACTGGTCAAGGGTAAACGATGGCTCCTTCTACGAGCACGTCATGAAGGCTATGCGTGCGCTTGCTAACGATGGCAACTATGGCTTCGAATGTGTGCCCATGTATTCGAGCGGTAGGGCGCACGTTTACATGTTCCGCGCTATCTAACGTCACATAAGGCCCTATTTGTTTCTTTTGGGGTAAACACCCTATAATACAGTAAACAGGGCCTTATATCCGATTGTGTAAGCTCACAACATGAAAGAAGTCATATGAAAGCGATTTACTTTGACATGGATGGCACCCTTGCCGACATGTTCAACTATCCCGATTGGCTGCGTCTACTGCGTGCGGAGGACGTGCGACCCTACCGCGACTGTGACCCGATTGTAAACCCGGGTGAACTTGTCCCGATTCTCGAACAGTTGCGCAGTATTGGTATTCACGTTGGCGTGATTAGTTGGCTTTCTAAAGGCAGCTCTATCAGCTACGCAAAAGCCACACGCGCGGCCAAAATGGAATGGCTACAGAATCATATTCGCTTTGAGTTTGATTCTGTCAAGATTTGCCGCTATGGAGCGCCAAAACACAACTACGCAATGGATGATTCTATTCTCGTAGATGATAGCCCCTTTTGTTTGAGCGCATGGACAAAAGGCCGCACGCTTGACGCTTCACAAGATTGGGTTAGTGAATTGCGGCACATTGTCAATAGTCTTTTGTCTGCTGGGTAAAATGACATTGCATGGGCTGTTCGCTAACGCTCACATCCCTAGGCGTTTGCTTTTGCTAGCGCAAAAGCTACGCCATCCAATAGGAAAAAGAAATTAGGACGATGGACGAAACCAGGAAATATAACTGTAAGGCTACACGATCGATTGAACGCAAAGCGTTCTAGGACGCTACAGCGTCCATTCTAAGCTATGGTTTTATGTTCCAAGGCATAGTTTATCGTCCTACTGCTAAATGCGCCCAGGGCGCATTTAGTAACGCTTTCACGCATTTGTGAAGGAATTATGTGCCTAGTTCCTTTTCTCTACTGGGTATGTTATCATTGCTTTAGCAACCGACCCAAAGGAGGAACGACATGAGCGAAAAGAACTGGGAGCGCGTAGGATTGATTCTGTGTGGGATGATGATAGCGATGACGATTCAATGCATCATCACTAGGGGCTACATTTTGTAGCCCCTTTTTTTTATTTATTTATCTATTGACTTTAGTGCCCGTTTTAGTTATAATAGAAATGGCATCTAAAAAATTGTGAAGGAATTGTGTGCGCAACGAATAAATGAAAATAGTTCTTGACTCTATTGGAGCATGCGCGTATAGTAATAGTTGTCAAAAGACAACAGGAACTTACAGGAGGTAAGAAATGAGCGAATATCTGGACTTCCTTGAAGCCTGCGAGTATGAGGAACTCGCCAACCTCGCCACCGAGCAGGAGACTGCTCAACTTGTGCGCGATTGCCGCGCGGACCTGAACGCGCTCGATGCGTTCGAAGCGGATGCGGAACTGAACGGGTTCCGCGCCCGCTAGGGCTTTGATTGTGCGAGAGATGTGAAGAAAAAAATTCTCCCGCACAAGCCGCCAAGCACTTCTACAAAATGGCGACACCGGCCACCCTCACGGGCGATACCTACAGGAACAACCTCGACCCGTGGTGCGCAGGGTATGAGCTGGTAAGCAGTGAAGTGATTCTCGAAAAATAGAAAAGCAGGGGTTGCGGCCCCTGCTTTTTTGTGTTATCATCTAATTGTTCCGAACGACAACGGCACACTACATAGCCTAGTTCAGCGAATTGCGGGACAACGTATTAGGCTTATTTTTTTATGTAAATTCTATGAAGATTCTGTTATAGAAAATTCACAAGATTTTCGATTGAACCATTGCCCGCATATGATATAATAGTTCTGATTGCCTTTTTCTTCTACTGGAATTATGTAGGAATTATGTGCAAGAAAATATCCATTGACTACAACAACTAAAGCGCGTATAGTATTCATTGTCGATAGAGGAGCTACAGGAAGGGTAGTCATCATGAAATGGGTTGTCGTTAGCTTCGACGAGGATTCGAAGCTCTACACTGTACAGAACGAGAACGGGCGCACGTGCCGCGCCAACGCTGATTCCGTTGTGTATGACGTGGAAGGTCGCAAGCTGAAAAGCATCCCGCGCTACACGGACGAGGTGCTGGGCGCTATTAGGATTTACTCTTTGTTTAGCGACAAGGACGTAAAGACCACCGAGTTCGGTACCAAGCTGCTCATGAAAGCCTATGGCTACAGTAGCGCAGACCTTGACACGCTGATTGGTTTCGTGAATGACAACCCAATGGTTGTCAATGACCTGGAATCGTATGCGAAGGTTGCGCGTGAAAAACTTCTCTATTCCGAAGATTCAGTGCTCTACAGGGCGCGTAACTTGTTTTGTAAGATTCTCAAAAGTGTGACGTTTGACGAGCTTACCGCTGGGGATGCCCATGAGTACATCCGTTCGCTGATTTATTTCATGAATTGTGATAGCTATTTCTATGGCAAAATTGATGAGTTCGTTGATGATTATGACGCGACTATCAAAGCTGCGAAGGTTTTCAAACAGATGAACGGAATTGCATTTCATGATATTGACGATGAAACCATCAAGCAACGCAAATATATCGCGTTTCCGTTCATGGCACAGTATCCCGACTTCGCTATAACGCTTGTAACAAAAACTTACATTGACGATTTAGTTACCGTGTTCAGCGCAGGTAACGCCCGTAGAGCGATTGAAGACTATGTTTCCAATTGTAGGGCTCTTGAGATTGAACCTTGCTTGAAGGGTAACATTTTGACATTGTTCGCTAGCACCGCCCGGCTGTATGAACAAAAGAAAGACGAACTGAAGGCGAAGGCGCTACACAAGATGGCGAAGCGTTATGAGTGGCTGGGCGAGTTCTCATGTAACGGAATGGGCGTAGTTATCTTTGAAACGCCGGAGGACTTCTCTACAGAAGGCGAGGTGCAACACAACTGTGTGAATCGCTATGGCTATCTTGACGAAATGGCAAACGGCGGTACGCTTATTTGCGGCGTTCGTAAACTTGATGACATTGATACGCCATTTATTACGTGCGAGGTTCGTTTGAGCAATGATGGCACAGCGGTAGGCGTTGCGCAATTCTATCGTGCGTTCAACGAGCACCCAAGCGCTCCAGAAGAGAGTGAGTTCTTGCGTGAATTCGCGGAGTTTATCCACAACCACAATTAGAATAAAGGCCGCATTGCGCGGCCTTTTTCTTTTGTCTACTGGAAAATTGTTATTGACAACATGGCCCAAAGGTAGTGACATTGTAAATGTCAGGAACGGACGAACGGAAGGGGTTTGACATGACTACTTATCAGGTTGTTTGCGGTTCTGAAACTAACGGTATTTCTTGCTATGGCAATGACCACCTGGGCTATACTTACATCGTCCACATTGACGGCGAGGAAGTGGCCGAGGTGGAAGGCGAAGAGAACTACGCCGATGCTGCGGAAATCTTCGACCGCATGTTCTTCGGGGATAGGGATAGCTACCTTGACGAACTCGACGAGGTGCTTCAAATTCAGAACGAATTGAAATATCCCGGCTAAAACAAAAGGCCCCTGGTAATTCAGGGGCTTTTATAGTGGCCGCAAGTTACCAAAGGCTAACAAATGGGCCGGAAAAATTTTACCACGCACGAAGCCAGAAATCAAGACTTTTCATAAGAAATTCAAATTTTTTTCACAATTTTCCCGAATCCCGATAATAAACCACGGCTAACTTCCAGTAGCGAACAAATGTTCGTGCGGAAAATGTGTCTAATATCTCATTGTAAAACCATTTTACCCCACCCCTATGAGAGTTGTCAAGTATTTTTTTGAAAAAACAGATAAAAAATATAAAAAATTCATTGTGAATATCTTGTGAATTGTATTGACCCTAAACCCATTTTATTATATAATGGAACTGATGCTCTAATTATTTTGTTAGCTAAAGCTAATTTTTCAATAGTTAGCCAAGGTTTACTTTTTTATAATGCACTCCCATTCTAATAATCATTCTACACTGGGGCGCACCAACTTGTCAATAGCTTACACACAATCAACATAATAGAGTTTTTGTGAAATAATTGTGTGTATTTTGTGGAGGGAAAAATGCGTCTACTCCCCATGATACTTACAGTATAGCACGCCCTTATGAGAGTTGTCAAGGGGATACACAGAAAAAATATATGTTTTTTCCAGTAGGAAGAAGTGAAGATTGTGTGCGGCAAATGTGAATTATTTGTGTAGACACTTGACAATTAGATTATGAAGATGATGTGCCGCAAGTGTGTATTTTTTATTGTCAAGTCTTGACTTTTAGAAAATTTTATTTGTGCAGGATTCATGAACCAGACGTGCGGAAATTGTGTACGAACTAGACAAAATCGATTGTGTGTGATTCATGAAGATTAGGTTACAATGGCCGCACATGTATTGCTTTTCTCTACTGGATATGCATATCGAACAAACGTGCTATTGTGTAGGAAACGTGGAGACGACGAATTGTTACCCTAGGTAAACGGGTTCAGGGTGTATCATGGTTTCACCGGGTAAGGAAAAGGAGGAAACGCCCGGGGTGATTGTTGGGTAGCTTGATAATTGAATAGCGTGCGCAAAAAACTAGAATTGTATTTATTCACGAATAGTTAGGAACGAACTATATGTCTTCTCGCAAGTTTATTGTACTCGATACCGAGGGCGTGAACGATGGCAAGCCCAACACGAACAACCTGGGCGCAAACGCCCTTGTATATGATGTTGGGCTTGTAGTAGCCGACCGTCAAGGGAACGTTTACGATAGGTTTTCTATCGTAAATACAGATGTTTTCTACCGTGATAAGTTGATGAAAACCGCATACTATCACGACAAACTCCCACAATATCATGAGGGAATTGGCGAGTTGTGGGAGCCTATGTCATGGCTGCAAATTGTGAACTTGATGCGTGATTTGGTGATGGATTATCAGGTGCGTGATGTGTGGGCTTATAACGTGAGTTATGACCAGGCGGCCACTAACTACACCACTGCCAAGGCATCGAACGGATTCCGTCGGTTCTTTGCGCCATATGGCACACGGTATAGAGACGTGTGGGATTATGCCGGTTCCACGTTGTGCGCCACGAAGAAATACGTGGAATGGTGCATCGAGCACGGATTCGTTTCGCCAAGCGGTAACCCGTCTACCAGCGCTGATACCGTTGGAAAATACCTGCGAGGTAGTATGGAGTATCAAGAGCAACATACCGCGCTATCAGACGCAGAAGATGAGTTGCGAATTTTACTTGCGGCGATGAAACGCAAACAAAAAGCAAGGGATTCACGCGGTCAAGGTTGGCGGGATGCTGCAAAAATTGCTAAAGAACTTGCTAAATAGTTCTTCACAACCGGTTCAAGTTGTGATAAACTAGTCTACAGACGGGGAGGGAATCGGTAGTACCTCCCCACTAGAAACCAGGAGGTTTTTACAATGGCCAAGGTTACCGAACTCAACGCACTTGAAGCTGCCATTACCACGCTTGAAGGCGTGGATGGGTTCGACTCGGAAACGCTTGACAAGTTGCGCCATATGGCAGACAATCGCAAGAAAACCAGCGGGGCGAAAAACGCCTACGCAAATTCGAAGGCGGCGCAAGAGGTCCGCGAACGTGCGGCGGGCGTGCTTGGCTATCTGCTCAAGCAGACAGAACCGCGCACTAATCGCGAAATCGGTTCGACCGTGCCGGGATTCTTGAATCCCGAAGGCAACGTTAGTCCCCGCCGTGTGGTCGCTGCGCTTACCAAGCTCAAGAAGCAGGGGCTTGTTGAAGAAGCAGGCAAGAATAAAGGGGGTTACGCTACCTATCAGGCCACGGAAAAGGCCCGCGAAGAGTGGGCCGCAAAGCAAAACCAGACCGACTAATGAACGGGGCCCCCGTAGGGGCCCTTTTCCATGCCTAAAAGTTAGCCAAGGGTAACTTTAGATCCCGTAGGCCCGTCTGGGCCATTCTAAGGCGTTCTAACGCCCTACTTTGCGCCGCATGGAATAAGTACCCTAGAATAGGCAAGATAGGCCGTTAGAACATACTACAGACGCTTACAGGGGTATTTCAGAACTGAAAACCATTTCCGGAATTCGCTTTGCGTTGCTTGCGCAATCGCTTACTTCCAGGAGGAAAAAGAATTGTGAAGATTATGTGAACGCTATTGCAATCATGCGGCCTATGCCTTATTCTATACTTGTAACGATGCGAGGGGACTACATCCTCAATCGCGGGTCGTGAACTTCTAAGTGAACTTGCCCTTCGGTTACCCATGGCTAACTTTTGTGTGTAGATTTTATGTAGATATTGTGAACTATATTGACAAATCCCGTGAAATGTGGTAATGGTGAGTAACACTCACTCGCACCCGCATACGCCAATTTTTCATGGAAATGGGGTCCCGCAAAACGCTCCCCGCTTTTTCCCGATACTCGCCCCGAGACGAGCAACGCGAGTCATACGCTTCGCATCCATGGCCGCATACGCTTTTTGTTTGTAGCGCTTAGCTCTTTCTGTATCGTTCTATACGCTCTATACGCATAACAATCACCTCTTTTATTTATATAACATATACGCTTTATTCATGTGAACATAGGAGTATTTCTTTTTTTATTTTTATATATACAAATGTAGTATATCATATTATTGATACAGATGTCAAATTTAGTGTCGGTTCCCGCAGTAAATATTGATATAGATATAAAAAAAGGACTCCTGCGGGAGTCCTTGTTATTTATTCAATTGTATTACTTTGGCTTACGCCTACTGGAGCATACCTACTTACGTTTCTTAGCGAGGGTAAGCTCATAGATATTATCCTTATACTTGAATCTTACCACTCTACAGTCATCAACCATCTGAATCTCATAGACTGTATCTTCTGTTCTCCAGTAGTCAGACAGAAGCCAATCATAGATTTCACCTACAAGGAACAGCTTATCTGGGTCCTTCTTCTTCTTACGCTTTACTTTAGGCTTATCGCCTTTAGCTTTATCAGTAAGAGCAGCCACCGTATCATCATTGATATAACCTTCATCAGAAAGATACAGCTTACACGCTTCAAGAGTGCCGATTCCAAGAGAAGAAATCTGATTATCAATATATGATTGCGGAATATCGACTGTCTGCTCTTGACCCTTCTTATTCTCAAAAGTATACTTCATTAGTCCTCCTGGGCGATGCAATAGGTGATGCGGCCACCCTTAGTCTCAGGCTCGATACGAACCACTGCGTTCTCTTCAACCATCTTATTGAGATTGACGGAAGCCTTGCGGGGAGAGCCACCGATTGCTTCTGCTACTTCATTAGAAGTATAAGCGTGAGTAGGGTTGTCCGCAAGCAGAGTAGCAATTGCCGCGCGATACTCAATCACTTCAGGATTAGCCTTGCGGGGAGAAGACTTACGATTCTCAACCTGAGCAATCTTCTTATTACAGAACTCTACTACCTCAACATCGTCAGCCATGTTCAGCATGATGTGAGTGTACATTTCCTTCTGAGTCATAGTAGCCATATCGCTTTCCTTTCTTTTGGCCTTACAACTGTATTATAACATCTATTGGAAATAGCTGTAAAGTTTTATTTTTGCTTATCTCCAGCGTCCAATAGAAGAAAGAAGATTGGTATGCTTACTATTGCCTTTCCCCTTTCCGTGATATTATTATAGCATGCGGCCAACCCATGTGTAAACAATAAGATTAGAAAGGAGAATTGAAAATCTTTTTCTTTTTTAGAATTGAAAATGATTTTATGGAAAAGGAGACTCGAAAATGAAAATCGTTTTTGGAATTGAAAATCAATTTGATATATGCCATTCAGAATTGAAAATTGAGATAGGGAATCATAAAAAAACCAGGTGGGGCTGGATATATAAGGCGGGTGTATTTGAGCGACTCCCAAACTTCCTTTGGGATAACCATTATTCATTATCATTTATCATTACAAATAATGATTTCCTGCTCTGACCTGGGCTTTTGTTCTTATTCTCCTATACACAAACCTATATTATTCTTTCTCTTGGGAGCATCATTTCTTGATAATACTCCCATATTTATACTCTAAGACATATATCTATACACTTCATCTTCATGATTATCAAAGAAAGCTTGATTCTTCTTCTGGTCAATAGCCCATTCAATACTTTCAATCATCATCTTATGAGAAAGCATATGAGAAGATAATCTCAATCTGTCTATAATTTGGTCAACAGACAGATATACTTCGTTTCCTGCTTTATCTAAAATAATACACTTATCAGGACATGCTTCAAGATTTTTTATATCATCTTTTAGTTCAAGATTTTTTTGCTCTTCTTCCTCTTGTTCATTTTGTTTATCAGCTTGCTCTTGCGCAGGAGTATGTAAATTCACCTTATATAATTCATAATATCTTCCTCTGTATCCCTTTTTATATACAGACTCTTCATTATATTCAATCAATTCTAATTTCTTCAAAGCAGCAAGACAATCTGTTATTACCCTTTTATTTGCACCTGTATCAGTA
>ERZ1023666.751-NODE-751-length-12577-cov-29.321834_pt1 | contig 12577 bp, 9 predicted proteins | sample MGYA00380341_ERZ1023666 | MGnify/ENA primary metagenome ERZ1023666 (study PRJEB33179, sample SAMN07448983) | human gut metagenome | biome: Human-gut; feature: Human associated habitat; material: Faeces | host: Homo sapiens | place: India: Bhopal | collected...
ACGTTGCGTGAGCGAAAGAATCCGTGCAATCGGTGCGATCCGTGAGCCATAGTAATATATTGCTTTTTGGTGGGTGTCTTTTCTTTTTATTTTCCCGACGCGAGACGCGTCGCCCCCATTAGAGTTAGCGTTTCTTCAAGCACCAAACGCTACCGCCAGGCGCAAGCACAAAACGCTATCTCTAATGGGGGCGACGCGTCTCGCGTCGGGTATTTTTCAGCAGCCTCGTCACGAGACTGCTGAAAAACACTTCGACGCAAAACACATCAACAGGTGTTGACATACAAATATTGCAGTCCGTTAGCATGTTTACGTTTTACCAGACAGTGGTATAACGAAATAATAAACTCGAGTAAATTATTGCTTTTTGGTGAAGCGTAAACATGCGAACGGATTCAAGCCCCAAACGCAACCTTTAATGGGAGGGGCTTTTCCCGAAAAAAATATCCGCAACGCCTGGTTGCAGGCATTGCGGATAGATTTTCTATGTCTTACGGACAGTAATATCAACTCGTCAACTTGTTTGCGAGTTTCGTCCACGCAGTGGGTGTTTTTAGTTGTTCCCCCACCAAGGTGCTGAGGCTGTGCTTATCGGACTGTCGTTGTCAGAGGCAGCGTCTTCATCACCCGCATTGTCCGCGTTCTCTTTGCTGTCCTCCGTGTTGTCGGCAGCCACTTTGTCAGTTTCAGCTTCCGTGGCAGCATTCGCTTCGTCGTTAGCCACATTGTCTGTTGCTTGGGCGGGGGCGTCACCCGTTTCAGGGTGCAGAATGTTCTCACGCAAGTTGATCAGTTGGCGGTTAAACGGCGCCAGTTCCAGTCCCTTCTCAATCAGCTCCAAAGCCTCATCGGTACGGCCGAGTTTGTTGAGCGAAATGGCCTTTTGCCACATGTAAAACACTTTCCTTGCAACCGAGTTGGCCACTTGCGGGTCGGTCATGATGCTGTCTACAGTAGCAATAAACTCGTCGTAGGCCTGAATGGGCAAGTAATAGTTAAGAGCCAAGAATTGCTTGGTAGTGAGTGAGTCGGTCAGTTGGTCGCGGTGTGCACTCATAAACTCCTTGGCCTTGTGGCGGGCAGCCTCCTTCTCTGTCTCAGTTTCAGCCTGTTTGTAGCGTGAAACGTACAAGGTAACGAGGTCCTTTACGCAGCTTTCGGGTCGTTCGCCATTGGTCAGGGCCTTGGTGTAAAGTTCTTCAGCCTTGTCGTATTCCTTGTTAAGGTAAGCACGTTTGGCATGCGCGTAGGTGGCGCAGGGCTTGTAGGTTTGTATACCATCGGGCGTAGTGTTGTTGTAGGCCGATGGTGCCGGCAGTTTGTCCTTCACCACTTCAAGCATGTCTTTGGCTTCGGCATTGTCGGGGAAGAGTTCAAGCACATGTTCAATAAGCCCCTTGGCCAGATAATAGTGGCGTGCGTCAATTTGGTCGTCGGCTATGGCCAGCGTGTCTTCAACTGTGTGCGGCAGATGCACGCAGGTGGCAATAGGCCCCATGTTGTTTCTGCCGATAGAATAAACGACCTTTGTACCCTTGTGCAGTTCGTTGCACAATTCATCTTCGGCTATTTGCTGAATGTAGAAGTAAAGGTCATTTTCGGTGTTAAAGTCATGAATAAAGCCATAGCGCTTTATGGCATTGTAGTAAGTGATGCGTCCGCGTGCGCCAACGTATGGCGTGCGTGCCACACCATGTTCGCCCGAACCATTATATCCGTTAGTTTGGTTGTAGGCATTTATCCCGTCATTATCTGCGTAATCAGACTTAAAGTACTTTTTGCGTCCCATTCGGGGGTCGATAGCTTGCAGTCGTTCAAGGTCGATGTGTCCCACCACTTTGGGTTCAGCCACAGGGGCCGCGCCGGTCAGGTTGTCGGCCGATGGAATGTTGTCTGCTTCATCGCCAAGTACATCGCGCAATGTTTGTGGACGTTCCTCTGCGTCGGTGCGAATGTCTGCGTCAGTGGTAGATGCGTAATTTAAGTCCTCAGTTTGTAGGTCTTCATCGCTTTCAGTTGGTGCAACTGTAGCTTGCTTGCCATTGCAGGGCATCATAGGTACCGGACTATCCGCTGTAAAAGTACGAATGTCTGAGGCTGCAATGCCGCAGACCTTTCCATTAGATTGGCGCAAAACAATGTATTTGTTGTTTACATACTCTATTTGTCCGGCAATCACGCCTTCCGAACAGGTAACCTCAATGGTGTCGCCAATCTGATAATTTGATTTGATAAATGCTAACATGTCTGTTAATATTTAATGTTTGTAATGATGTGTGTCGCGTCTGGCATATTGCATTTTATGCCAAACGTGATTGTATAGTGCAAAAATAGTATTTTCTTTGTGATATACATCATGTTGCAAGTTATTTTGACAGTAAAAAGTGGTCTGATTTCGTTAGATAGTTTACAAAATGACGGGCGAACGCGTTTTTCAGCTCATTTTTGCCAGATATCCGCCCAAAGCCACCGCTCAAGCTAACGTTCTGAGCATAGTTTGAAGCATCGTTCGGAGTATTACTCGGAAGTCCAAATCAAAAAAAGTCCTGACTTCATCACTTTCCTGCGCCATCACATAGCGCATATTGAAAATCAGTGAGTTGCGTCATTTGATTGGGTGACGCATTGACAAAGTCTGAAAAAAGCGCTAGCACAAAATGCAAGCACTAAACGCAAGCACTAAACGCTACCTCTAATGGGGGCGACGCGTCCCGCGTCGGGCATTAAGGCAAGGGCTCATACACTAAGCACAAAAGCTCAGCACTAATTACATGTCTGTTAGTGAGCCCTTGCTTTAATGCCCGACGCGAGACGCGTCGCCCCCATTAGAGGTAGCGTTTTGTGGTAGCGTGACCTTTACCATACTACAAAAACTTTACTTACCGAGTATCTTACATCTTACACAAACACGTTGTAACACATTGACTATCAATGCTTTACTTAGTGTAAGATACTACAAATTTCACCTACACGCAACCTACACACCCCACATGCTGCCACACGGTACGAGCACGGGAGGAAGATATTACAGCATATGGGAGTAGAAAAGTCTGTTGCTCCGACAGATTTCTCTACGTCCCTGTGGTGTATAACCCACCGCACACGTCCAAACCGACTGCGCGACGGTGGGGTAAGGTGTGTAAGATGTATGCAAGGGTGTGTAAGATACTTTGAAATCATCTTACACTCTTGAAAGTATTGTGTATCAACTCGTTACGCATAAAAAGTGTAAGATGGCAGAAAAATCACACACAATCATTTATATGTAGGCAGACGGGAAAGGAAGCAAATATTTGTGTACAAATCGAACGGTCTCAAGCACCAAACGCTACCTCTAATGGGGGCGACGCGTCTCGCGTCGGGGATAGTGCAGTTGTTATTTAGTGAGGGGTGCCTTTCCTTTTTATTTTCCCGACGCGAGACGCGTCGCCCCCATTAGTGCTTGCGTTTTTTCCTAACTTCATCGCTCTTTTATACCATTGAATGGCGCATGTTGAAAAACGAAGCGTTACGTCATTTGATTGGGTGACGCATTGACGAAGTTAGTTCACTCGCCTTGCACTGCTTTGCTTCGCGAAGATAGGCTGCGGCTCGGAAGTCCAAATCAAAAAAAGTGTTTTTTGCTTTGGGCTTCGCTCGCCTTGCACTATCTTTGCACCTTGAAAACATAGGTACCCTTACGATTATGATCAACAGAGAACTGATAAGGCTGAAAGTGGTTCAGCTCGTATATTCGTATTATCAAAATGAAGGCAAAACTATTGATATGGCCGAAAAGGAACTCAACTTCTCATTGCAGAAGGCCTACGACCTTTATCAATACCTGCTCTCATTGTTGGTAGAACTTAAAAAACACGCCGAACGTAAAGACGCCGTGCGCGTGGCACGCGAGAAACGTACTGGTGCCGCAGTTGGTGGCATATCACCCGACAAGCAGTTTGCCGACAACAAGTTGCTTTGCCAGTTGGACGACAACAAAGCTCTGATTGACTATCGAGAGAACCGTAAAGGGCAATGGCCCGAGGAGGACGCTTTCGTAAAGAAACTTTATGCCAAAATGGTAGAAAGCGACATTTACGAGATGTACATCACCAAGGAGGATTTCTCATACGAGGCCGACCGCGAAGTGGTGCGCAAACTCTACAAAACTTTTGTGTACAACAATGACGACTTTGACGCCTTGCTCGAGGAACACTCACTTTATTGGAATGACGACAAGCAGGTGGTAGACTCGTTTGTAATGAAAACCATCAAGCGCTTTGACGAGAAAAGCACTCCCGAGCAAGAACTCCTGCCCGAATATGCTGCCGACGAGGACCGCCTGTTTGCTGGCAAACTCTTTGAGGCTGCCCTTGAGCGTGGAGCCGAATTGCGAGACATTATCCGTGCTCACACCAAAAACTGGGAGTTCAACCGCTTGGCTTTCATGGATGTGATTATCATGCAGATAGCCCTGGCCGAAATTCTCACATTCGACTCAATACCCCTCAATGTCACCTTCAACGAATATCTTGACATAGCCAAGGTGTACAGCACGCCACGCAGTTCGTCGTACATCAATGGCATGCTCGACGGCATTGTCAAAGAATTGGCCAAGGAAGGCCGTATCACCAAAGTGCGCGAGCGCAAGGTAAAGAAGGAGGCCGACAACAAGTAAACTTGTAAACTGCGGTTTTGTATGAGTCCAGGCTCCTGCAAAGCACGCACAATGTACAGATAAATAAAAAACTAATTCATACCCCTTAACACAAAATGAACGCAATTGTTTTAAATGCAGCCCAGGGCCAGCAAGGCAATGGCATGATGATTATCATGATGGTGGTTTTGTTCGCCATTGTTTACTTCTTCATGATCCGTCCGCAGAACAAGAAGCAGAAAGAAATTCAGAAGTTCCGCAATGCACTGACTGTGGGCCAGGACGTCGTAACCATTGGTGGCATACATGGTACCGTCAAGGCCATTAACGAAGATGAAGGCACCGTGACTCTCGAAGTTGCTACTGGCGTAAAGATTACTTTTGCCAAGGAAGCCATCAATCCTATTGCCACAAACAACAAGAAGTAAGACAGTAAACTGGTTGACGGATTTTCTCTAACGGGACAAGCAAGTCCACCTGCTCTGCCAACCCACATATACACCCAATTAAAAAGGCTTCGCCCCAATGTTATAAGCATGTTGTCAACACACAGCATGGCAGCATGGGCCGAAGCCTTTTTGGTTAAGTAGGCGTCACCTATACACCTGCTTGTCAAGAAAAACACCATGGCAAACAACCAACCCAACAATACACACCATGCCGAAAAGTTGCGCCGCAAATGGTTGCAGCGCAAATGGCTGTCGTGGTTATGGAACAAGCAAACCTTCATTTTTCTGTTCTTTTTAGTGCTCAGCACCACCTTCTGGCTTTTTCAAGCACTTAACGAAACCTACGAGGAGGATTTTGCCATACCCATTGAATTGCGTAATGTGCCAGGCAATGTGGTGGTCACTACCGACCTGCCCAATGTGGTACACGTGTCGTTGCGCGACAAGGGCAGTGTGCTGCTTGCCTATCGCTACACCCACAAGTTCAAGTCTATTGTGGTGGACTTCACAACGTATAGCAACAATAATGGTTATGGCGCAGTGCAAACGGCCGAAGTCATGCGTCAAATAGCCACGCAGCTGGTGGGCAGCACACAGATAGTGTCAATCAAACCCGACACGCTCGAGTTCTATTACAACTACGGACTTTGCAAACGTGTGCCGGTGGTTATGCAGGGCAAGGTGGGAGCCGGGCGCCTGTTCTCGCTGGCCAACATGCTGTTTGGACAAGATTCTGTAACAGTCTATGCCGCCAAGGAGTTGCTTGACACCATAACAGCAGCCTACACCCAGCCCCTCAATCTGCATGGGCTGACCGACACCACACGTGTCAGTGCGCCTTTTATGCCCGTGCGCGGTGCCAAGTTTGTGCCCAACAAGGTCAGTGTCACCTTCTGTGTCGACCGCCTTGTCGAAAAAACAGTGCAAGTGCCCGTGCAGCAAGTCAACTTCCCGGCGTCAAAACAGTTACGCACCTTCCCCGCCACGGTCAATGTCACCTTCCAAGTGGGCATGGGCCTTTACCGCAGCATAACGAGCGAAAACTTTGTGCTGGTGGTGAACTATGAGGAGTTGTTGCGCAACAAAACTAACGTGTGCCACCTCTCGCTCAAAACCACGCCCACCGGTGTAAGCCATGTGCGCATATCGCCGCAAGATGTTGAATATATAATAGAGGAAATTCCTGAAGATGAAACAGACAACGAATAGCCCGGAACTGCCCTTGCGCATCGGCATAACGGGGGGCATAGGCTGTGGCAAAAGTTATGTTTGCCATCAGCTTGAGCAGGCTGGCCACCGCATATTTTATTGCGACGATGAGGCTAAGCGCATCATCAGGACGCACCCTGATGTGATGGACGAGTTGCGTGCCTTGGTAGGGCCACAGGTGTATGATGCCGACGGTGGGCTTAACAAGCCGGTGCTGGCGGCCTATCTGTGCCAGGGGCGCCATTATTCGCAGCAAGTCGACCGCATTGTCCACCCCCGTGTGGCGCAGGCGTTCGGTCAGTTCTGTGCAGCGCAGCCGTCCGCGACCAATGCGAACCTGCCCATACCACCCGGCAAGTGCTTGTCCCTTGAAACCCTGCAGCAGCTGCCTGCTTCGGGGGTCGTTTTTATGGAGTGCGCTTTACTATTCGAGTCGGGATTTAACCGCTTGGTAGACTATTCGGTGTTGGTGCATGTCAGTGCGCAAACGCAGTTGCTGCGCCTGATGGCACGCGACCACATCAGTGCCCAAAAGGCACAAAGCTGGATAGACCTTCAACTCTCCGAAAGCGAGAAAATGGCACGGGCCGATGCTTACATCGTGAATGAGTGAACCTGCTCATATCTTGATGTATGCACAATATCCGTACAATATCTGCACAATATATGGGGGTGCGCACTATTTATAAGGTGAGCTTTCGCACATATTTTGCACAAATATTACTATCTTTGCCAAACATCTGCTTTTTTAAGCAGTTCTCTTTCCATGGCACGTTGCATCTCGGTGTGCGTGCTGATACCGATAACAAACAACATAACAAACAGAAAATAAAATGCAAGACACAATTTTGGCCATTTCTGGCAAGCCCGGACTTTATCGTCTCATATCGCAGGGTCGCGGTATGCTTATTGTTGAAACTGTTGGTGCTGACAAGAAGCGTTTGCCTGCAGGTGCGCGCGACCGCGTTACATCGCTCAACGATGTATCAATGTACACTAACGAGGACGACAAACCGCTGATGGAAATTTTCCAATCTATTGCCGACAAGGAGAATGGCCAACCTACCAGCATCGACTATAAAAAAGCCAGCAAGCAGGAGTTGGCAGACTTCATGGCCAGCGTGTTGCCCGATTACGACCGTGACCGTGTGCACGACTCTGACATTAAGAAACTCATTCAGTGGTACAACATTCTCGTGAATGGTGGTTACACCAAGTTTGTTGACGAGTCTGAGGCTGCTGCTGAGACTGCCGAGGCTGCTGAGTAAATTATTCCGCGCGGGTTATTTCCGCACAAACACAGACTACAATTTTTCCATCATGGAAGCGTTGCTTGAAACAGATAAGTCATTACTGTTCAAGCAACGCTTTTTTTTGTGGGGTGATGTGTGTGCAGTTTAGTGCACAAAGTGCAGATGCCCTGCCAAAGATATTTGTTTTGTGGCTTTGTCTACACTCGGCACCTTTTGATGAACGCAAGCACTAATGGAAGCGACGTTTCAGTCAGGCTCGTAGTAAGCATCGCGTTCCTTGCAGAAATCTATCAACCGGCCAAACGTGTAGTCGGCCTGCAACAGGGGCGCATTGCCCACCATTATCAAGCGTTTGCGCGCACGCGTCATGGCCACATTGAGCTTACGGTCTATGATGCTGCCCGTGCGCTCGTCTACATATTCATTGTTGGTGAGAAACTGTAGCTGATACTTCTTCTTTGCCGTAAAGCTGTAAATCACCACATCGCGCTGGCTGCCTTGGTAGCGCTCTACCGTGTCGATGGTGATTTGGTGCAGAACGGGAATACCAAGGCGGTCAATGGCCGAACGCACTGTAGCTATCTGGTTGCGGTAGGGCACTATCACCCCCACCGTCATGGCCACATCAAAACTGCTTTGTGCCATACGATATACCTCACCTACTATCTGTGCCACCAATTTGGCTTCGGCTTGGTTTACCTTGTCGGGCTCCTCGGGATTGACAGCTGGCACACACGACACAAACGACACACGCTGCGCCGTCAGCACCTGCTCCACCCAGTTCTCTTCCGAACAGACTTTTGACGTTGGTTCCACTTGATGCGGCAGCGGCACTTCGCACAATGCGCTTTCGTAAAAGGCATCGCTCGGAAATTTAGCTATGTCGCGGTGCATACGCCCCTGCCGCGTGAGCAAATGACACACTGCCTCGTTCACCGACCCATCAGCATTATAACCATACAGGTGTAACAAGCGTTCGAACAACGACAAGCGGCAGTCGGTCAGCCCTATGCCGTGCAGCAGCGGTTCGTTCACTGCCGACTCGTCGGTGCCCTGCTGCACGACTGCCGGCAACTGCTTTTCGTCGCCTATCAGCACAAAACGCTTAATGGCACACTCGCCATGACTCTGCGCACAGAGCAAAGGCAATATATGAGGCTCCAATATCTGCGAAGCCTCATCGACAATGGCCAAATCAAAAGCCTTGAGCTCGAGCAGCGGCAAAGCGGCGCACACCGAGGTGATTGTGCCACAAAACACCCTTGTGCCCATAATCAAGTTGCGCACCTGTTGCACATTGGGCTGCTCCATTTGGTCAATGCGTTCGCTCAACAGATGTGAGCGATAGCGCTCGTCGCAACTGAAGTCGCTGCCCAAGCGTATAAAGTCAAGCCCTGGAATATCTACCAATTTGCTGCATATTTCGTCCACAGCACGGTTGGTGTACGACAACAGCAGCACCCGGCTGCCTTCTTGCAGCAATTCCTCGGTCAATATATTTTTCATGCCATACGAGGTCTTGCCCGTTCCCGGCGGACCGATAACCAGGTACATATCCCGCGCCCGCCGTGCATTTTGCACCAGCTGGTTGAACTCCGCATTGCCATAGTCGCCCTTGAGCACTATGCGTGCGTCAACCTCAGGCTTGCGCTGGCCAAGCAACACATCGCGCCGTTCCTTAGGTGCGGTGAGCAGTGCTTGCAGACCTCGGTATTGCGCATTGTACGACGACTCCATAAAGTCGTGCTCCATGGCCCACACCTTGTGCCGGTAAAACTCAAACACCTGGCGGCTGGTTTGCGGATTGCGCAATCGCACTTTTACACCATGCTGCTCAATGGCTGTAATGGTGCAGCGAAACACCATGGTGGCTGTGGCATCGGGAATGCTGCCCTTGGCATAAGGGTAGAAGAATACGATGTCGCCCACGCGGAAGTTTGACAAATCGGCATCGATGCAACCTGTACTTTTGTCGTCAAACTCCAAGGTTACGTCCTCCACCTTGTCGTCCTCACCATCGGGGTGAATGGTCAGATTTTCGTAGATGTTGCCAGCCTCGCGCTTATCCTCAACCGAGGCATTCCACACCGAGGCAAACCCCGAATGCTCCTTTGTACGGTTGCCAATGCGCGAAAGTGCTTGCTCGTTGGCCACAAACTGCATAAATCTGAAGTAGTAGGCACGTTCGAGCGGCGATGCCTGCCGTATGGGCTTGAGCAGCGCCTCGAGTTCGGGCCGTGTATAACGGTTCCATAACACGCCATTTGCCCCAGGATATATGCGCTCGGGAGTGAGCGTTTCGAGCACCCGCATACCGCCCTTGGCGTACCAACCGTCGCACCAGGCCAGTTGGTTGCGCAATTTGATGGCCTCGAACAACAATTTGGGCGCTGAAGTGACAGCATCTAACCCGTGTGCATAACGCGAATAAAGCAGGAAAGCTTGCATCTGATCGGCATTGACGCGCTCGTAATCGTAGTGCAGCAAGGCACGATATAGCAATATCTGCACAAAGTGTGGTTCCTGTTTGCCGGTGTACTCCTCAGCCGAGGCCCCAGGCAGCCACTTACATTTGCCCGACTTCTGCTCTATGACGGTTCTAAAGTTTAAGTCGAGGAAATCCATACGTCCCTGCAGCCCCAACATGTCTGAAAAGAAAGAAGGCTCGAGCATGATGTGGTCCGACCTGAACTGCTCCGCCGTTTGCTGCTCATACTCGTGCGCCATCATTTGCCTTATGTGCTGTTGCTGCCGACGTGCCTGGTCATGAAAGTCGCTCGTCAAGTCCTCACAAGTAACAAAGTTGACAGCATTGCGACGGAAAAAGCGCTTCATGCTCTCGGCATACGTCAAGTTCTGCTTATAAGCCTCCTCATCAAGCAGCTGCCCTGCAAAGTTACCGAGCAACATGGCCGATGTTTGCTTAAATGGCTTGATGCGGTTAACGAGTTCGGCCAGCGGCGAGCGTCCTGCCTGCGTAAAGCAGTTAGCCACCGAGGTGACGTTTATTAAATAGTCGGGCGCATAAATCAACAGTTCGGGCAAGATGTCGTCCCCCACCCTTCGCGGTCTGACCACGTTCAGTGCCTCGCCTTCGGTCAGACAACGGCGCAGATAGGTCCAGTCGCCTGGCACAAATTTGTTTTCGGCCACATAGTTTATGCGCACCTCCTCATCGTTATCCTCACGCGTGGCATATATATAGGTGTTGTCCCACTTGTTTATGATACATCTGAAATAAGGCTCATCGCGTCCGGCGGCATCTTTTTCCCTTTGCGGCATGACGCGTTTGGTGGTACGTGGCAACAAATGCTGCAATTTGCCAGGAGCAGCGGCCTGATACACCAATTCTAAAAAGCGTACCACGGCCTTGAGGTCGACCAGCCACGCATCTGCCAATTCTTGGTCTTTCTCAAGCGTCAAATAGCGCAGGCGGTTACGCGTGTCATTTATGGCAAACGACAGACTGCGGTCGTTCTCGCGTAATTGGTGCTTTTTCACAAGATAGTCTATCTTGGCATACAACCCGCTCATTTTAACCGTCACATCACGCAACTGTTGGTCGACGCCCACCATCAGCACCTCACGCAACACACCATAGCGTGTGCGTACATTGCGATGGCTGCTGATGCGCCACAAGGCATCAAACAACTCGTCGGCAGTTTCGAGCAGTGGTTCTTGCAAATTTATCTTATCTTCTTTTGTCTTCATACATCACAGTCTTACGCTTGCGCTTTACTATTAGTCATTTCAAAGTCGTGACGATGCTTCACTATGCCCTTCATATGTTGTTGCGCCCACTCAGTCAGTTGTTTGATTAACGGCACGAGACTGTGTCCCACTGGCGTCAATTCATACTCCACCCTCATGGGCACTTCGGGGTACACCGTACGCTTTACCAAGCCATCGGCTTCAAGCGCACGCAAAGTGCCCGCCAACATTTTCGATGATATGTCGGGTATGAGTTTGGCCAACTGGTTGTAACGGGTGCTTTTGTTCTCGCTCAAAATCAAAATCAAGAGCAGTGCCCACTTATTGCCGAAACGCGACACCACGTTGCGTATGGGACAGATTTCGATGATAGAATATTTTTCCTGTTTTTTTAGCATGACAATGTGCTGATATTCTTCAAGAGTGAGTACAAAGTAAGATAGTTACCTTTTCGTAACCTCTTGTATACCAATCATTTATTGGTTACTTTTGCACTATCAAAAAGAGAGTTATACAATGGTTGTAAAGTTACAATCAAATTATGACAATAGCAAATAGTATTCACTCTAAATATAAGCAAGAACAATGAAGCAGGTAAAGGCTGTGGCTTCTGCCACCAATTTCAAAGCCATCAACGTTGGCAAGTTAAACGAAGTGTCTGACTATGTACTCGAACTCGGACCGGACGTTAAAATCCCCGGCAAGGTGTTTGGAGGCCAGGCCCTGGGTGCAACAGGCGGCGAGTTCTCATTCCAGGTGTTCCAGCCTGGCACCGAAACAGGCTTTCTTCACACTCACAAAACACACGAAGAGCTCTACTTTTTCTTGAGCGGCGAAGGGCAGTTTCAGGTAGACGGCGAGATATTCCCCGTTAGCGAGGGCAGCGTAGTGCGCGTGGCACCTGCTGGTGTACGTTCTGTACGCAACAACGGCAGCGCGCCGCTCATCATGCTTTGTGTGCAATACAAGGGCGACACCTTCACAGCAGACGATGCTGCCGATGGCGTGATCCTTAACGAACCCGTTAAGTGGTAATCACATATCAGCCAACGTCTCTGAATAGACAGTAAGCCCCCTTTAGTTAACTGTCCATAGCCGCAAAACTTTTATTGGCATAAAAGCGAATCACGAAATATGGCAGCGACCACGTTGTCCGTGACATTTTTTATGCTTTGGAGTTTTACCAGAAGGCAATATATTACTATCGCTCACGGATCGCACCGATTGCACGGATTTTTTCGCTTGTGCAACGTGCTTTAGCACCACGGAGATGACGGATTTTACGGATTTTGTGAGCATTGCATGCTCACTTCGCTATT
>ERZ1023666.752-NODE-752-length-12569-cov-35.543072_pt1 | contig 12569 bp, 10 predicted proteins | sample MGYA00380341_ERZ1023666 | MGnify/ENA primary metagenome ERZ1023666 (study PRJEB33179, sample SAMN07448983) | human gut metagenome | biome: Human-gut; feature: Human associated habitat; material: Faeces | host: Homo sapiens | place: India: Bhopal | collected...
GGAAAAATACGATGAAAGTATCAAGGCTGTTGACGACTACTACTCTGGCCTTTATGGCTCTTATGTAGAAGGAGAGAAAAAGGGAATAGCTAAAGGTAGAGCAGAAGCTCGTGCAGAAGGTGAATTATCTAAAGGTTTGACAATAGCCCGTAACTTGTTGTCAATGGGTATGTCTTGGTCGCAAATCATGCAGGCTACTGGATTGACAGAAGAAGAATTGAAGCCGCTTCAGCCGTAGTGTATATTTCGGCTGCTCCCTTTCGGCTTGCCCCACACGCCCTGAAAGGGCAGAAGCTCCTAGCCCAGGGCAACACCCTGGGTATTAACGGAATATAAACCAACGCCCTGAAAGGGCAAAAGCTTTAAAAATATTCGAATTTTAATCTATAGGCTTATGGTACATGTAAATGAAACAATAGTAATCAAAAGCTCTTCTCCCAAGATGGCAGAATGGGTGAAGAAACTGAAGGCTCATAAGGCTGAGCAACTGAAAAAGCTGCGCAACGTAGAGAAGTGCGACTTTGATTTTCAATTCTGATTTTTGCTTGCCAGCGTACTGCTAAAAAACATTTTCCAAACTTTTATCGAAAAACACTTGCTTGTTTCAAAATATTGTTGTACCTTTGGGGGAGTAAATTGATAGAATGTAGAACTTAAAAGCGACGTAACTATATGAATATCAGACAAATTACCCCCCCTATCAGTGGGGCGTCAAGGCTCTTGTAGCCTTTATACTAACGTTCGTTCTTGCCAGTTGTAGCAAGGATGAATCAATTAATACTGGTGAACGTGTCATCCGTATTGAAGCTAATAGTACACGTACTTACTATGCCATTAGTAAAACAGAGGGTATTACCTATACATCTACAGGTATAGCGTGCCTTATCAATCAAGATACGAAACATCCCAAATGGATACTTAGCTATGAAGAGATAGCTAAGCGATTAGATATATCCCTATCGCATGCTTCAACAATGCAAATTGCCTTTACCAAAGTCCTGAAAGATGGTCTTTGGCGTTTTGCCGTGCAGTTTGATGGTCAAAAGGAAGGCAGCGAATATTCGATAGACGTAAATCCCGATACAGGCAGCATCGAATGGGTGCAGAGCATTGAAGAAATGCCTGATGGGGAGGTTACGCTCCGTTTTAATCATTAATTCTTAGAAGAGTATCATTGGCACATGTGTCATATTGTATAACTATTGATGGTACTTTTCTGGAATGAAGAGTACTATCGTTAAATTATTTACGCATAGTATGATAGATAATCAAGCTACATCAGCTACAGAAACCATAACATTTAAGGATATATTGGCTCGTTTTAGAAAAGAATCTATTACTGAGCATGATAAAGGAGCAAAGTTTGAAAAATTAATCAAGCGTTGGTTCTTGACAGACCCCGAGTATGCAAATATTTTGGAGAAAGTTTGGCTTTGGGATGAATTCCCTGGCAAAGAAAGCTTGGGTGGTATCGATTTAGGTATAGACCTAGTTGCAAAGACAGACGAAGGTAAGTATTGGGCCATACAATGCAAATGTTACAAGGAGGATGCTGTAATGAGCAAGAGTATGGTAGATTCGTTTATCTCAAATGCAAACCGAGTATTTGTTGATGATGAAATGCATACTTCGCGTTTTGATAAAATGGTGTGGGTTTCTACATCATCACATTGGGGGAAGAATGCTTTGGAAGCAACTAAGCATCAGACCATACAGTTTATTCCTATTTATGCAAACCGTCTTCAGTATTCTAGTGTAAATTGGAAAGAACTGGTTGAAGGCAAGCAGGGTAAAGATGCTCTGCTTGCAGGGAAATCTATACGTCCTCATCAGATAGAGGCTCTTGATAAAGCTCATGAATATTACAAGAATCATGATAGGGGTAAGTTAATCATGGCATGTGGTACAGGTAAAACCTATACCTCACTTAAGATTATTGAAAATGAAACAAAGGGTAGGGGTATGGTGCTTTTTATGGTACCAAGTATTGCCCTCTTAAGTCAGGGTATGCAGAATTGGACTACTGATTCACAATACAAGATCAAGCCAGTTTGTATCTGCTCTGATGCTAGTGCTTCACGATTTGAGGATGACGATGAGAATAATCTTTTGGATATGTCGTTCCCTGCTTCTACTAATGTAGATACTATTGTAAAGCAGCTTAAAACCTACCAGAAAAATGGCGAATTTATAGTGGTATTCTCAACATACCAGAGTATTGATGTGGTAGCTGCTGCTCAGGCTCAGTTGTTAAAAGAAAATGATGGGAAATTTGGTGTGTTCGACTATATCGTATGTGATGAAGCTCACCGTACAACTGGTGCAAAGTCAAAAATTAAAAATGAAAGCAGTTTCACGAAAATACATAACAATGAGTATGTAAAGGGTGTAAAGCGTCTTTATATGACTGCGACTCCTCGTTATTATAAAGATAGCGTAAAGAAGAATGCTGAAGAGAAAGACTTCATCCTCTGGAGTATGGATGATGAAAGTATCTATGGAAAAGAATTTTATAGAATTGGATTCGGAAAGGCTGTAAGTTTAGGCTTGCTGACTGATTATAAAGTACTTGTCCTTACAGTTTCGGAGGATGAATTGTCGGATGATTTGAAGGATAAATTGAAGGATGATACAGAGCTGAATGCTGATGACTACACTAAATTGGTAGGTTGTTTAAACGGCTTGTCAAAGCGTATCAAGGGTGATAAGGGCGTTACCTTGATAGAGGATCCTTCCAAGATGCATCGTGCCGTGGTGTTCTGTTCATCTATCAATCGTGGAAAACGAAGTAATGGCGGTATCTGTTCTACCGAATTTGCCTCAGAATTTCCTAAGCTGGCAAAACTTTATAAAGAAAAAGATGTAAATGAAAATGAGCGTGATAATGTGCTGGATATTGAAGTTCAGCACATTGACGGATCTATGAATGCACAACTTCGATCTGAGAAGATTGACTGGTTGAAGGAAGATACCGGCGATGACAACAAATGTCGTATTCTTTCGAATGTTCGCTGTCTTTCTGAGGGCGTAGATGTGCCTGCTCTTGATGCTGTTGTTTTTGCGTCAGCCCGTGATAGTCAGGTAGATGTAGTTCAGAGTGTAGGACGTGTCATGCGCAGTTTCCATAAGGGTATGGCTGATGAGAAGAAGTATGGATATATTATTGTGCCTGTAGTGTTGCCTCCAGGTGCTAATCCTGATGATATTTTAGGCAAGGAGAGCCATCGTTTTAAAGTGGTTTGGGATATTCTGAATGCCTTGCGTGCTCATGATGACCAATTCAATGCGACGGTCGAAAAAATCAACTTAAATAAAAATAAGCCTTCTAAGGTAACCATCGGTACCATTCCAGGTTATTCTTTTTCAATGCGTGATGGCGGTTCGGTTTCCGGACATGACGAAGATGGGGAAGCAGTAGAAGGTAGCAAGCAACTATCGCAAGAAGAGATTGCACAAGAACTAGAAATCAAGTTTGGCAAGATGCAGGAAGGCATTTATGCCAGATTGGTAGAAAAGGTTGGCGACCGTTTGTATTGGGAAAATTGGGCTAAGAAGGTTGGCGATATTGCTCAAAAGTTTATTTATCGTATCAAGGAATTGATTAAGAGCGGTAAGGCAACCAATGAGTTTGAGGAGTTCTTGAAGGGCTTGCAGCAGAATATCAATCCTAGTGTTGATAAGAACCAGGCTATTGAGATGATTGCTCAGCACATGATTACCCGCCCTGTTTTTGATGCTTTATTTGAGAAATACCGTTTTGTTGAAAACAATGCGGTAAGCCGCTCCATGCAAAAAATGTTCGACATTTTAGAGAAGGAGGATGTTGACAGAGATACCGAGGCTCTTGCTAATTTCTATGAGGATGTGCGTAGAAATGTAAGCGACATTGATAACCTGGAAGGCAAACAGTCTATTATCAAGACTCTCTATGAGAAGTTCTTTAAGGGAGCTTTCCCTCTGACTGTAGAAAAGCTGGGTATTGTCTATACTCCGATTGAATGTGTTGATTTTATTATTCGCTCTGTAAATGATGTTTTGAAATCAGAGTTTGATTGCACCTTGTCGGACGAGAATGTCAATATCCTTGATCCATTTGTGGGTACGGGTACTTTCATTACTCGTCTTTTGCAAAGTGGTCTTATCAAGCCAGAAGATTTGGAACGCAAATACAGACATGAAATTTTCTGTAATGAAATTGTTCTGTTGGCATACTATATAGCGGATGTCAACATAGAGAGTGTGTTCCATGAATTGACCCATCGTAAGGAATATGTTTCTTATGATGGAATCTGCTTGACAGATACCTTCCAAATTTCAGAACATGAAGAGGGTAAGTTAGACAGCTCATGGTTTCCAGAGAACTCTGAACATGTGGATAAATTGAAGAGATTGCCTATCCAAGTGATTATTGGTAATCCGCCATATTCTATTGGTCAAAAATCAGCTAATGACAATGCTCAAAATCAGTCGTACGAACATTTGGATGCACGTATTACCGAGACTTATGTGGCACAGTCGGAGGCTGGGTTGAACAAATCTACATACGATATGTATGTCAAAGCTTTCCGATGGGCATCAGATAAATTGGCACAGAATAAGGAAGGTGGAGTTATCGGCTTCATCAGCAATGGTGCTTGGTTAGACGGAAATGCGAACGATGGATTCAGAAAGTGTCCGGAGAAGGAATTTTCAAAGATTTATGTATTAAATCTTCGTGGAAATCAAAGAACCAGTGGAGAGTTGTCGCGCAAAGAAGGAGGCAAGATTTTTGGTTCCGGCTCTCGTACTCCAATATCCATAACTATTTTAGTTAAGAAACCAAATCAATTACCGAATGAGAAGGCAACCATTTTTTATCATGATATAGGGGATTACTTATCAACTGACCAGAAGTTAGCATTGGTTAAGAAGTTTAAGAGTATCCAGGGAAAAAACTTGGATTGGACCATCTTGTCTCCAAACCAGCATGGTGATTGGATTAGCATGCGCAATGAGGGCTTTAAAGAACTTATTCCTTTGGCTCCTGATAAGAAGTTTGCAGTTAATTCTCATTCAATGTATTCTACTTATGCTATAGGCATTGCTACGAATAGAGATGCTTGGGTATATAATTTCAGTAAGATACATTTGAATAATAATGTGTCTAATATGATTTCTTTTTATAATAAGCAGGTAGATGAGTATGAAGATGCCATAATTAAGAATCCTAAAATAAAAGTTGAAGATTTTATTGATAAGGATGATACAAAGATAAGCTGGACAAGAGGATTACGTAATAGAGTTGTGAAAAAACAATCTATAGCTGCTAATAGTGAGGTTGTTACAAGTCTGTATCGACCATATTGCAAGCAATTGCTGTATTTCTCGAATGAGTTAATTGAAAGTATGGGATTAGCCCTAAAGCTATTCCCTGGTGGCAAAGAGGGTAATTGTCTGAAAAATATTGGTATTATATTATCTGGTATTGGTGGGGCTAAGCCATTTTCATGTTTAATAACAGAAAATCCTACATGTATGGATATAGTCGAAAAGGGACAAATATTTCCTCTTTACTGGTATGAAGAATCAAAGACACGCCAGCTTTCACTCTTTGATGAAAATCCTCAGTCTGAGTACATTCGTCATGATGGCATCAGTAACTGGATTCTTAATGAAGTGCGTACACGATTGAAGCTCAAGTCGATAGGTAAAGAAATGATATTCTATTATATCTATGGATTCTTGCATTCTCCGGAGTATCGTACCATGTTTGAAGCTGATTTGAAGAAGAGTCTCCCTCGCATTCCAATCATCGAGGATGTAGATGCTTTCCGTGATTTCTATCAGGCAGGTAAGGCTTTGGCTAAGTTGCATCTGAACTATGAGAGTGTGGCTGCTTACGATGGCTTGGAGATTGTAGATACATATTATGGCAAGAATCAATATGAGCATTATGCCGTGAATCCTAAGATGAGGTTCCCGAAGAAAAATCAGAAGGATACTATCATCTATAATGACTACATCACCATCAGGAATATTCCTGTTGAGGCTTATGACTATGTGGTAAATGGCAAGTCTGCCATTGAATGGTTGATGGAGCGTTATGCTGTAACTGTTGACAAGAAGAGTGGCATCAGAAATGACCCTAACGATTGGTCAAGAGAGCACAAGAATCCAAGTTATATATTTGATTTGGTTTGCTCTATCGTTAATGTTAGTATCAAGACCATGCAGATAGTTGGCAAGTTACCAAAACTTTCATTTAATGGAGCTGAGGTAAGTATTGATGTGGCTGGTAGAATGAGTGAAATTTCTGATTCGGCAAAGAGAGAACTGGCTATGGCAACAGAAGACAACACTTTGTATCTGCAGGTGAAGCATGATGATTTCTATCATATAGTCGTAGAAGAGGCAAAAGATTTGGTACGTACAATCACAGAAAGTACTGCCTCTCGCTATTTGGCTGTAAATGAGCAGGGAACTCCGCTTTATAATAAACAGAATGTGGAGGAAGGTAAGCGTTATTACTTGAATGACTATAATGGGGGCAAGTTCCCTTATGTAGCAAGAGAATTCCGTTATGTCAAACTTGTCAATGGCAATGCTTCGGCTCTTATAGCTATCAACCGCATTAACTTTAAAGCCGAGAATATAAAAGGAAACTTGGCTGAATGGAGTGTGCAACTTACATTGGGTGAAATTATAAAAGTAGAAAGTTATATTATAAAGTAGATATGAAAACGATTAAAATGAATGAATTGAGTAACTGGCTGGTTACTTATATTACAGACTTTATCCATGGAGCTCAGGCGGAGAATGCGCCTGAGTTCTCCAAGTGGGCTAAATCTTTTAAAAGAGAGGAGGCTGAATTTGTCGTAAGAGCCGAGTTTGTGAATGACTGGGGGTATGATGAGCGAAGTGAAGTTCCTGAAGAGGAAGCTATACTCTATGCTCGTGCTTTGATTGATAGGATATTGTCTTCATGGTATATGTAGGGCAATACATGAGTGAGGATTAGGTATTGTTGAGTTTGTAAAAATAGAAAATATGGACAAGAATTTATCTTTCAAATTTACAGTAACATATTCCGTGGATAAAGAGAATCTTGCTTGCGAAGATATGTCTATGAAAGTAAAGATTGCCGGCATTAATTATCATTTAGATAAAAATGACGGTGATTATTTGGGGGTGTTGGCTGGCTATATTGAAAACGAGCCTGATAATCCGGTTGATTCATCTGCTATCGGTATCTATGCAAATGATGGGAAGCTTGTTGGTTATATTCCAAAGACTGAAATTGCTAAAGTCAACAAGTTTACGGAGGGTGAAATGATGCCATGTTTTTTGCAGATAGCTCCTTTTGTCGATAATGAAGGTAATGTTGCAATGCAAGGAACTGCTGTGTTGTTAAAACTGTATGAAGGAAAGGAGGATATGATGCAGAAAGTAATCAATGATTATACGGTTAGCTTAGGGGAAGCGTCTAAGGAACAGTTAGGTGAATTGAACGGTAAATTGGATAAGACCAAGTATAACGAATATGTAGAGAATGGTGAAGGCTTGTTAGATCAATTTGGATTCAACATATTACCTTATGAGATATTGCCTTCAAGCGAGAAAACGAAAGATTGGTCACTAGATGTTTCGCATTTCTATATTGAAGATGTCAATCGTTATTTGAATGTTGTTTTTATAGAGCCAGAAGAAATGGGTCTCTTTTCAGGTTATATGCTTAATGATGGTATCTACAGCTCTGATGGAGATTTAATTGGACACGTTCCTGATTCTGTTTTATCACAAACAAATGAAATGTCAAAAGGTAGAAAGCTATTCTGTCTTTATTTTATTTATCAAAAGCTTAATTCTGCTAACCAATTATGTTTGGCTTCTAGAGTCATTGCTTTTAAGCTTTATGAGGATGAAGGGGACTATAATTTAGCCCTTGTTGGTAATTTTGGCTACGATTTTGTAAAGGATACTATTAACGAATTAAAGGAGTCACAAAAGCAAATAGATAAGCTAAAGCAGCATGGAGAGAAATTAGATACATCTAATGAATATTATGATTTTCGTAAAAAGAAGATAAATAAGCCTGTTGGTTGTTCTAATGACGCCCATGAGAAACCACAGGAAAAGGCCGGCTGCATGTCAATGCTTATTATATTTGTGATATTTACAGGGACTCTATTGGTAGCGATTCTCTAGTGCAGCGTGAGGGATGTGTGTCACCATCTCTCGTTTACATTATAAGTCGTTTATATTTTTAGGCCCTCCTCTCAACACGGTGAAGAGAAATGTTTATGATTGAAATGAACAAAGACCTGCCCCTACGAGCAGCAGGTAAAAGTCTTGCTCCGCCATTACGACCAGCTGGTGGAGGAGAACAAGGCCTTGAAGGCTCGTATCAAGGAGATGGAGGATGAAAGAGCAAAGTATGGCGACCCGAAAGAACTGCAGAAAAAGCTGAAATCGCTTCCATCCAATGTGAAACAGCTCAGAGAACTCTACAACGAGCGAGATTCCAGAATCAACTGGGGCAAGAAGAAACTGGTGAACTATCTGAGAAGCGCTGGGGTAAAAATCCCACCCCTCATGTCGTTCACAAGAGCTGTGGAAATGGTAATAGAATTGCCTGTCCATCCATAAAAGTCGAGGAGAGGAAGTGTAGCGCTAAAAATGCGCACTTTCTCTCTTTTTTTGTTATTCTGTAGTTAATTTTTATTCAAGTATTAACGTTTCTGAAAAATATACCCTCCTATTTTTGCTATGTGGGTAATGTGTTTGGCTGTTCCAACTATTAGTAGTAAATTCGCATAAATTTACAATTAATATGCTGGATATAGCAGAACATAGAAGGGTGTTGATTCTGGAGAATTTAGCTCAGCTAGACAAAAGAATTGATAAGATACAGGAAGAATGCATCATCTTGTATCTCAATTCATTTATTGGTGGCAAAGCTGAACAGATATCTGCATATCAGTTTTCTAATATCACGCATATAAAGTGTGATACAGTGCTCAGAGTGCTGAAGAGAAGTGTAAGTCTTCAGCCTTTGCAGCAGAGAAGATGGTGCTGCTGTATCCTATATAATTGGGATAGAATCGTTGATGAACTGATCAAACGACATACGGCGGAAGGTAAGAAGTTTGACAAGAGTCAGTTTGAGAAGAATTTCAATGAAGCCTTTTCGCAGTGGATTACTTTTGCGAGAGACTTGAAGCAACTTAACAATTTGGAAGCACATATAGCAAAATACCAAAAGCTTTTTGTGCCTAAAAATAAATAATGAATAACAATAACATTTATCTAAAAAAATCAACATGAAACGAACTAATACACTTACCTAGGGAAGACTTGTCTGCCGGCATCGAGGATGCCACCCTAAGAAGCTCTCCTTGGCTATTCTAGTCTAGCCCTCCGCGTACCAATTAGAGGACCATATCAAGTTTTAGTAATAATTTAAACTACTTAAGATATGGATAGAATATCATTTTTTAGAATTATCCGTTTTTTGTGTAAAAACGGTGGTGTTTGCTTGTACAAGAATGTTGTGTATGTACAGTCTAATAGCAAATATATAGAGAATAATTACGAGAATTCTGATGAAGACATAAAACCACATACTGATGAATAGAAGTTTCCATTTTGCAGGTTCCGTAACCTATATAGAGAACTATTATGAGAGCCATGAACATCAACATAAGGATTCCGATGATTCTTCTGAAATGAAGAATGATACCGATGAAGTTGTTTTTGAACAGAGTGTTAAGGTGAAGTGTGCTTCATCTTCTGCGGGAAGAAGTGCCGAGAATCTCTTTTCTACTCCTGAGGGTGGAAAGGATGTGGGGCTTACGGGGAAGATGGCGGATGCTTTTGTGAAATATCTCAAGCTGCATCATATTTCAGATAGTCAGCTTTCCACTTCCGATGGTTTGTTAAACAAGAGTGTGGTTGCGTTTTTCCAGCGTTGGTCTAATCAGGGCTATGTGAGTGCTGGTGTTCCTAATGGCTCGTCCATTACTCGTTTTCTGCACGATGATTGTCATCTGGAACTGGGTGTTACCCAAAAGTCGTATGGCAATTATATCAGAAAGAAGATCAATGACGGGAATATAGATTATGAGGTAGAGGGTTTTGTGGAGGATTTCGCAAAGTCTCACAATATATAGAATCTTGTGCCGAATGATAGACTTCATTTGACGTAAAGGAAATAATTATATCTCTATAAAGTGTTGATATAGAGGGGCAAGACGATGGTTTTGCCCCTTCCTTGTTTCCGCCGAATTCAATTTGGCGCATTCGGCGGAAAAGGCGTAACGGAGTATTCTTTCTACTTTTGCCCCAGATTTCAGAACGATACCGGTTCTGAGGTCTGGGGCTTTTGCGTTTTCTATCGCCAGGTTGCTGGGATAGGTTTCCTGCCATGTTGTAAGTGGCGTAGCGTATCAGCCCATCGGTCTTTGACAAGGTTGATACATTTATTATTCAAGTTTCGCAAGTATGCTCCACACGCCCTTTACCTTTCCCTTCGGCCGGTGACCGTTGGTTCAGGGCGTGTGGGTGAGATACTTGCGAAATTTCAGTTTATTAAATATTTGCGGAAACTTTTAGCGTGTATTTTTTGCAAAGGTATCCATCGGGTACCTTTTATATATTTACTTAATTTTTTTTGCTTATGATAAATTCAAAGATTCAGAAGGCAGAGGATGGCAAGAATGCCGGCTCTGCCAAGAAGAGTGTGCAGACTGGTAAGAAGGTGGCTGACAAGAAAGAAGCCAACAAGAAGCAGGCTGCACAGGTGGCTGTTTTTGAGAATCCGGAGTTCGGAACGGTAAGAACCGCTACTGATGAGAAGGACGAACCTTGGTTCTGTGCAAAGGATTTGTGTGATGTGCTCGGGTATAAGAATTCGTCTTGCGCTGTGAACCAGCATGTTAGGTCTAGCGATGTAGCAAAACGCTATGTTGCTAGACTTGCTAAAAACCGCTTTGGTGTTTGCGAAGGTAAAATGCAGGTTGTGCAGATGATTTTCGTTAACGAGAGCGGTTTTTATGCCCTGGTGCTCGGTTCGAAACTGGCTACGGCGGTGAAGTTCAAGGATTGGGTTACCTCGGTGGTGCTGCCGCAGATTCGCAAGACGGGCGGTTATATCCCGGTGCACGAGGGGGAGAGCGAGGAGGAGACGATTCGCAATGCCGAGGAGATTCTCCGCGCTACCCTCAAGAAGAAGGAGGAACTGCTGGAGCAGCAGAAGAAGCTGCTCCGGGAGAGCAGAATCCAACTGGCGAAAAGCAGAACTCAGCTCGAAAAGAACAAGGTGATACTGGCTCAGCAGAAGAAACTCATCGGCGAGCAGGATGTAGAAATCCGCAGACTGAATGGCGTGGTGGATGAGCAGGTGGTGAATATCGCCCGAAAAGGTGAGAACATCATCCATCTGGAGCACCAGGTGGATGGGCTGATGCCGAAGGCTATCTACTCGGATAATGTCTTGGATTCTGTTTCCTGCTTCACTACTACCCAGGTGGCGAAGGAGCTGGGAGTTACGGCGCAGGAGCTGAACCGCTCGCTGTGTGCCCTGCATATCCAGTATTACCAGAGCGGGCAGTATATGCTCTATGCGGAGTATGCGCACATGGGACTGGCTAAGAGCCGCACCCGATATAATGCCTTTCTTGATCCGAACTGCGATGGCAGAAAGGAGAAGATGGGCAAGGCGGTAACGCATACCTATCTGGTATGGACCGAAAAGGGCAGGAAGTTTATCCATGATCTGGCCCACAGATTCTGGGAGCTTGCTGAACTGTATGAGGTGAAGAATTTGGGATAATCATTAAAAATGGAAATATGGCGATAAAGCAACAGGTAATGGCTTTAAATCCGGCACGCAAGGGCAATATGGGAAGATTGAATTCTTCCCAGCCCCTGTATGTCTATGACACCCTGATAGCACAGCCGTGGCTGAAGGGTGTGATTGCGCAGATACGTGGGGAGAAGGCGATTCCCGGCGTAGATGCTGGTGATGAAAAGGCGGTGAAGAAGGCTAGAGAGGGGCTGAAGAAGCAGCTGCCTATCCGTGCCATTCACTACTACAGATTCAGGAATAACCACCGTTCTGGTGAGGATGCGGACCCAGAGAGCTTTCTCTTTCAGACTACCATTGATGTGGATGATGTGGATTATGTGGATGCTGCATTGGAGAAGGCTCGTGAGCTGAACTGCAGCAACACGATATGGAAGGGGAAGCTGCTGCATCTGGAGTATTCGGCTAGAAAGAAGCTGCATATCGATATCAGAATGCCGATGGGTATGACGATAGAGGAGACGCAGAAGGCGTATTGCGAGGCGGCTGGGATTCCCTACGACAAGAGCTGCATCACGCCGGAGAGAATCATCTTTATCACGGATAAGGACTCCGAGATTTACCGCTCCAAGGAGTGGTATGGGGTGCTGCCGGATGAGGAGATTCAAGCCCGCAGAGAGGCTTTCCTGAAGCGTGGGCTTACGATTGACGGTAAGGGGACTCCTAATACAATATTTCAAATTCAAAATACAGATTCAAATGTTCAAGACAATCGATTTCAGGGCAC
>ERZ1023666.758-NODE-758-length-12480-cov-24.487404_pt1 | contig 12480 bp, 7 predicted proteins | sample MGYA00380341_ERZ1023666 | MGnify/ENA primary metagenome ERZ1023666 (study PRJEB33179, sample SAMN07448983) | human gut metagenome | biome: Human-gut; feature: Human associated habitat; material: Faeces | host: Homo sapiens | place: India: Bhopal | collected...
GCAAACGCCCAACTTCTTGATTTTCAATCAAAGTCCAATTTAGAGCGAGTTATATTGCTAAACAACAATACAACAGTAAGATTCCGGGTAACCGGATAAATAGTTAATATAGTAAGTGATAAATGAAAAGGAAAGCAGTTTTGCTGTTTTTTATTTTGGGAATTAAAACAGTAGGTTACTCACAAGATTTCGCCCTGAAGACGAACGGACTCTACTGGGCGACAACCACACTCAATATGGGCGTGGAGAAGGCAATCAGCAACCAGATAACCCTGGAAGCAGATGTAGCATACAACCCCTGGACATTCAGGGAAGACAAGAAGATGCACCTTCTCTTGGTGCAGCCAGAAATGAAATACTGGCTGTGCGAAAAGTACGAAGGACATTTCGTAGGTATCCACCTGCATGGTGCTCAATTCTTCGGAGGTTTTGGCAGCAAGCTCTACGATGGCTACTTGGCTGGCGGAGGCGTAACATACGGTTACGACTGGATTCTATCCCCTCACTGGAACCTGGAGGCAGCCATCGGTGTGGGATACGCCCACCTCTGGTACAAGCAAAGCCCTAACTTGCCCTGCATCAAGTGCCAGGAAAAGAAGAACGAGAACTATATCGGTCCTACCAAGGCTGCACTATCATTAATCTATATCTTTTAAAATAAGTGCATCATTTAATCACAAAGATCATTATGGATGATAGAATGAAACTCAAAATAGTATATCTGGCTATTGTTGGCGCAGGATTAGCCCTGATAGTGGCTATGTCTTCATGCAGCAACCAGAGCATGGCAAGCGACAAAAAGATTACATGTACTCCCGATTCCTTTATGCTCATGCCAGATAGCAGCAATCAGGCTGCACTCAACCTTCAGGTTCATATCCCGAAGCATTATTTCTCGAAGAGAAGCCGTCTCTTCGTAATACCTGTATTGACAGACAGCGACAGCATCGTGGCTAAATACAAGCCTATAGTGCTGGATGCGCCTATCTACAGAAAGAAGATGGAACGTAAATGGGTACTCGACAGCATTGCTGACCCATACGATTCTATTGCACAGAGAGTTACAAACACGAAAGTAGATTTGTCCGTGTTATATAACGACACCATCACCCTGCCTGCAAACTTCCATAAGGGAAGCCTCGTGGCAGTGGCTTCTGCCGACGGATGCGGCGAATGCCGTGCCATCAGTCATACCAAGATAGCCGATGTGTTCCGTCCGGAAATCAAGAAGCAACTGCACCTCAACTGGATGATGCATACCTTCGAGATCAAGCCGAAGATAAGAGAAGGAAAGGGCGTGGCACGACTTGAGTTTGTTATCAATAAATATGATATCAATCTCAAGATGAGCAACAACCAGGCTGAGCTCGACCACATGTTGAGCGATATAGCTCCAGTGCTCAGCGACAGCCTCGCTACCCTCACTTCTTTGGGCATCTATGGTCTGGCGTCAGCCGACGGCCCGCTGAAGTTTAACACCCCACTTTCCCGCAACCGTGCCAACTCAGCCCTGAAGTGGCTGCTTGCGCACATAGAGAATGGCGACAAGGTGAAGAAGATCGCCCGTATCGGTTCACGCCCTGAAGGATGGCAGCCAGTATTGAATGCGATGGTGGCCGCCGGCGATGCCGACAGCACGATGGTGAAGAACATCCTGACCCGATATGCCAACTTCAACGATGATGTGCAAGAGCGCTATATCCGCCGCCTGCCTATCTGGAACAGCATCAAGAAGAAGTATCTGCAGAAGAGCCGTAGCGTGGAATACACCTACACATACATCATCAAGAACTTCACCACCGATGAAGAAATGCTGCAGATGTACGAGCTCCGCCCAGATGCCTTCAGCGAAGATGAGTTCCTGCATGTGGCACAGATTGCAGAGAGCGCAGAAAAGCAGAAGCAGGTATATGAGACGACTTTGAAATATTACCCTATGTCGAAGATTGCAGCCAACAATCTTGCCATCCTACTCGAGAACGAAGGCAAGGTGGATGAGGCTGAAGAGATATTGAACCGCCAGAAGGCAGAAGAGACTAAGAATAGCCCAAAGGCACTAGCAGAATAAAGCACAGCGTATGACAAGATTAAAAGTTATCATATATGGCATGGCACTGGCTATGTCATTCACCTCGTGCGTTCGTGAAGATCTGGACCAATGTCCTCCTCTGCGTATCAACATCGAGGTGAAAGACAAGAATTATTTCAATGTCGACCAGACTGCACCCGAAGAGAAACGAGATGAGAATCAGCCATTTAGGTCATTCGTTCCGTCTCTTTCCTATCGTCTGAGCCGACTCAACGACGACGGCACACAGCAGGTTATCGTAGAAGAAAAAAGTTTCGGAGTAGAGGGTGATGGATTAACTTATCCTGTAAGCTTCGACCCCGACATGCCTTTCGGGAAATACGTCTTTACGGTATGGGGAGGTATGAAGAAGCGAGGCGAACTCAATCTGGATAAAAATGAGCTGTTGCTACATCCGGAGCACAGTCAGGGCGATGATGTTTATCAGGTTTGCGATACCCTCGTCTATGATGAAAACCATTATTGCTATACCAGCGAGATGGAGCGCACCAAGGGTAAACTGGTTATATGGACAGAGAATCTTCCTGCCGGGTATCACCTGATGGATACTGAAGTAAGCCAGCTCTATGGAATAGTAAATCCAAGTTTCCTATATTCTGAAGAGACCAGCGTCTTTCATGAATCGGAAATTGAAGCTGGCGCCAAGACCAAGACCTCTATTTTCCTGGCTCCTTCTTTCCAGAAGGAAGAGTCAGTGGTGGATGTCAATTTCTATAAGAATAGTGGCGAAGGCGGCAATTCATCTGTGTTGTCACCTGATGACGTGAAGGTAAGCATGGAGCGCAACAAGATTACGGTGCTGAGATATGTGTACGATTCCAAACGCAATCGCTTCACCATCTATATGAAGGTGAACGACAACTGGGAGGAAATTCACGGCATGATATTGGATTGATAATTAATTTATACTCAATTTTTAAATTTATAATTTATGAAAAAAGGTATGTTTTTTGCGCTTGCAGCAAGCAGCTTGCTGTTCAGCGCATGTAGCAGTGACGACGCTGTGGTTAGCACAGAGGGTCAGAACGAGGCAGTACAGCAGATTGTATTGCAGGTAGCAAGTAGTGGTGATGGCTTGACAACACGTGCAGGCCGCCCATTGTATTCTTCAGAGGCTTTGCAGACTATCCAGAATGTTCGCGTAATGATTTACGACACAGCTACGAAGAAAATTGTCAAAGACGAAAAGTTGGATTGGACAAAGAGTCTTATGTATACCAATCATGGTCGCCAGCTTACTTTTAATTACAAGGGGGATAAAAGACTGGAGGCTGGTAGCTACAAGGTTATGGCTGTAGGTTACAGCGAAGGTAGTGACTACACCTATGCTTTGGATGTAAAAGGTCAAGCAGACCTTACTGGTAGTACTTACAGTGACATTACTGCAACCTTGGAGGCAGGCAAAGAAGCAGAGGAAGTATTCGCTGGTGATGCAACGCTTACAATCGGCGATGATAAGAAAATCACCAACCTTACTCAGGGTGAAGAGGATGGATTGGATGTAACCTTGCATCGTCAGGTAGCTGGTAGCTTCGGTTATTTCTGTAACATCCCTGCCAAAGTTGATGGCAAAACTGCCAAGACCCTCCGTCTCGTAGTAAGAGATAAGAATGATGTGTTGACTTTCAACAACTTCAACAGCTCATTCACAGCTGCTGGAGCAACTGGCAGCACTATCAAGTATTATGTTAATGGTTCTAGAAGTGCAACAGCACCTACTTCAGATGCACAGTTCAAAGGTGGCGACAAAGGTTATGTGCTCTACTCTATCGATTTGAATACATGGTTCCCTAAAGGTGATGAAAACAATGACGGTCTGCTGAATGCTGAAGATGCCAGCTGGAACCACCCTGGTGATGTAAAGACTCAGGTTGTGAGGGGTTCTGTATTCGGAAGCAACTTCGTCATTCCATTTGCTTTGACACCTGAGAAGAGCACCATGGAGCTTCAGCTCTTGGATGCTGCTGGCGATATCATCAAGACTTGGACCGTTTCTATCCCAGCTAAAGATGTACATACTGATGCTACAAATGGAAATGTTGCAGACAAAAGTGCTTCTATCTTCAACGTGGTTCGCAACCACATGTACAACTTGGGTGTGAAGCCTTCTAATGGAGGTAAGACAGATCCAGACCCAGGTAATCCAAATCCAGATCCAAAACCAGATCCAGATCCTGATAAACCAGATCCTGACAAGCCAGAAGACTTGAGCAAATCTCAGAACCTCATCTTGAAGGTGAACGACAACTGGGAGGCTATCCACCAGATGGAGTTGGGTGATTAATCTTACTATATGCTCTTATAAAATATAGGCAGTATTAAGAAAAATATATCCAAGGGATGCACAGTGCCCGCTATAGGCACTCGCATCCCTTACTATCCCAACATCACAATATTTAATTTATCATTCATTTTATACGTAATTCCCATTCAAATCGAATAGGCGAACATTGAAATCGAATAGGCGAATATGATGAGAAAATCTATAAAAAACAGTTTAAATATAATCCTCGCTGCCAGTCTCCTAATGAGCTGCAGCGCAAGCAATGATGCGCCTGATACCCTCGCCGACGGCTCGCATGCAGTGAAGTTGAACATGAGAGTGGGTGTAAGCGCAGGTGTTGTTACCGGCTCACGAGAACTTGATACATGGGATGGAGCACAGCAGGTGAATGATATGAGAATCTACGTCTTCAGATGCCCCGTAGAAAAGAAGGGCACCTCAGAAGAAGCATATACCTATTGCATCCCTATTGAAACGGAAGCAGCCAAGAATGGTTACTATTCCGTTGACGCATTCAACAATAGAGAACCCTACTATTCTGCCGAGCACCAGAACATGCCCGAGCAGCATCTATACACCTTCGAACCCTATCTGCAGAACGGCTACTACTACCAGTTTCTAGCCATAGGCAGAGATGACAAATACGCAACGAACAAAGTACTTACAGAACCCAAATTCACTGAAAACGAAACGAAACTGAAGGACGCAAGAATCGCCCTCACCGAGCAGGCAAAAATCAGCGCCAAACTCGGTATCCTCAATACCACAGAGCTGTTTAGTGGCATCCTGCAAGACGAGAATACCCCCGTGCTCGTAACGGAAGAGACGAAATACTTCCACCGCACGCTGACCGCCAGCCGTAACGTGGCTGGCCTGATGATTTACGTAGAAAACATCCCGGCACAGGTGGAGTCGAATGCAGCAGGAGACGTGAGCCCCGTTCCCTTCACGCCCACCTCTCTATCCGTTGTAGCCACCGGCATCAGCACCGAAACGCTGATATGGCAGAAGCAGGCACCAGCAGATGCTGAATCGTTGACTTATCAGACGTTGGGCACCATCGACCTCACCCCCTCAAACGGATGGACCGTAGATGCTACAGAGAACATATTCAAGCGAGCTGAAGACTCCCAGAAAGGATGGAAGGCAAATAGCTACATGATAAGCAACTTCATGATGCCTACACCAAAGGAAAAAATGCAGAAAAGCAAGAACTCGGCAGAGAACGAGACCACCTTCTATCTGCATTACACGGATGGCACGCACCACAGGTACGACAACATCAGGAAGTCTACAACCAATGGCGATAAGTTCAAGTTCCCTATCGAGGCAAACCACCTGTATTGCCTGGGAGCCAAGAGCAAGACCGTGAACCAGCCATACGACCTGAAGGAGTATTACGAGCCAGTGATGACCGAAGTGAAGGTTGAGATAGAACCAGCCTTCGAAAAAAGACATGAATTTGAAACAGAATAAACGTTACAAAACAGCATAAAACGGAAATAGAATATGCAGAAATCAAGATTTAGCATCTGTAAGATAAGCTCCATCAAGATGAACGCCATCAGGATGAACGCCATCAGGACAGGCATGGCGGCAGGTTTTTGCTTCCTCCTCGCACTAGCCGCAGGATGCAGCAGCGATGCCGATCTGCCACCCTATCCAGATGGCAGCAATGGAGATGCAGGCATGAATCAGCCTTCGGAAAACGAAGATGAAATTACGACTGTTCCCATCACCATCACTCTGGGCGGATTAAGCGGCAGTGATGGCAATGCCAAGCAAGATGGCAGAAACACCCGTGTAGCTCCTCCTGGTGCAGGATCCTCTTCCTCGTCGGGCACAATAGGCGAGGACGACGGATATACCGAGACCGACAACGTCGATGCCGTAAGGCTGATAGCTTTTCGACGAAGAGTTCAGAACAATGGAGAAAATACTGCAACCTATAATGCCGCAGTCAACGATATCCAGGGCTTCGAGTACGACCCTACCAACGACAAAGTGATTACTGGCAAACCCACGGTAGAATACGTCAATGAAGACGATTATCTTTCGGGAAAGCCCCACAAGCACTATGTGGTAAAGGGCACCTTCGGCATCAGCAGGGGCTACGAATATCGCATCATTGCCCTCGCTTACAATAGCCAGGAGAAATCGCCCTATCCGCAGTATGAGGAAAACAATGTGGTTACCACGGAAATGCTCAATTTAAAAAAAGGTACTACATTTCAGGAGTTCAAGGCCACGTTTGCGAGTTACCTGGTCAATGATGCTGGCAAAACCGACACCCCCAACAACTGGCTTGACTATCTGAAAAAAAAAGATTTCTTACTGCATCATGTAGATAGCTTGAGCCGCCAGCTCATCACGGTGCCGCAGCTCTTCTATGGCACCCTCTACCAGCAGGGGGATGATACCCAAAATCCAATCATCTCTTCTGCTGATTACCAGAAGGAAAATCTGGGAAACAACACCCCTACGCCGCTTGTAGGAACACTCTATAGAGGCATGGCAGAAGTGGAGGTTCATATCACTCATGCCGCCCATTACAGCATTACAGCGCAGACGCAATGGTATTGCCTACTTGCCGACACCGTGCTTACCCAGATGCCTCTTACCAGCTACGACGGTTTTAAGCAGGGTGGGGAACCTATCAATAACTATTCAAAAAAGGGAGGCTCCTATACCGCCATTGCCTATGCCCCATTTCCGGGTGAAGGCAAGGAAGTGGTGCTCAAGGCATTTGTGCTGCCAGGCAAGACCCATCTTGCCGTGAGAATAGGCCTCAAAGCCTATCCTCACGCCCACAACTATCAGATAAAGGCAAAGGATATGATGTCTTCTGAAGCAGCCACGGGCGTTATCGTGGTAGATGGAGTAAGCAACCTCTTCTATCTGAGACGAAACCATAAATATGTCTTCACATACGATGAGCAAAAGACACTTACAGACTCCAGACATTTGCTCGAATAAGATCAAGAGAATTATCAAGACGTTATGCTATGTTTTAAAATCAAACAGACAATGAAACTGCATTTTATATATAAAACTTTCATATCATTTTTGTTGGCATTCCTGATGGTTGTGCCCGCCTCTATCCAGGCGGCACAACCTCAGGATGATAACACCAGTCCCTATTTCGAGAGTGCTGCCGTTAGAGACTCGTTTATGAACTGCAAGAAACCCATCTGGACCAACAACTGGGATGCTCTGCCAGTCGACAAGCAGCAGGACCATTTTGTGGAGTTCAACAATGACCCCAAATATGGCAACATGACATTCCGTGAGCTGCGCAACCGCCGTGCCCTTACAGGCGAATCGTGCACCATTAACAAATTGATTGGTGTGGTAGGCGTAGGCAGCTGGGCAAAGGATATGGGCGCCCTTACCGACGATTCACTCGACAACTATGCACAGGTGAACTCCGTGGTACGAGCAGGGGTAACCGTAGACCCGATAGTAAGTGTAAAAGATATGGATAATTACTATTCCAAGGGAACGGTGGCAGGCTTTACCATCGTGGCTGGCTCGGGTAGCAGCGTGCTGAGCCTCGATGTAGTCAAGGCATTCTCCATCGGATTCTATCGCGACGGCAAACTGAAGGGCGTAAAGGCGGTGAGAGAAGGACAGGATGGTTCGGGAGTAACGCTGAAGCTGCTCCAGATACCGGGTTCCGACAACATCTGCGCCATGCTGACGGCAGAAAGCGACTGGCTCTTTGATGAAATCACTCTCGACTGCTCGGGCGGCATTCAGGCAGAAGTGGCGAATATTCTGAAAATCAAATATGCCTTCGTGGGCGAATCTACGGAGTTTACCATCACCGATGGAGGCATCAAAAAATACAACGAATATTTCAAAGACGACAAGCAGGTAGCGCTCAAAGAGATGAAAGGCTGGCGCCCTATTATCCTCGGCATCCCCCTGCCTTTCCTGGACAAAGATATAAAGAAGATGACAGATGATGATCTGGACAATTTCGCCACTATCGTCCCTCTTCTTGACATAGGTTACCAGGGCGGAGCCAAGTTTATGATGCAGAACAACAAGAACCCGCAAGGCGAAGCATTCGAGGCTGGCATGGAGGCTGGCTTCAAATACAAGATGGATGCCCTACTGAGCCTCAATGCAGGAACATGGGTCAACGTGCTGCTCTTCGACCACAAGGGAAACAAGGTGCAGGAAGAAACGATTTCTGCCCAGGTGCTCCACCTCTCGCTGGTGCAGATTGGCGACGGAACGGTGAGCATCAAGGCAAAGGTGCCGTTTTCAGGATGCGAAATCAGATTCCTTACGGTTCTCGGAGTTGATGCAGGCGCCATCGGCATCCACTATGGATTCGTAAGAATGGCTCCAGATGTATCCCACCGGTGCCCTATCAATCCTACCATCAGCAGCAATGTCTGCCAATCGCAGACTTCGTTTACTCTCCGTTCTAATCCGAAAGTAAGCGTAACATGGAGTCTGGTGAATGCCTGGGATTCGAAAAATAACGATATTCTTGCCACCACACCTGTAAAGGTTACCTCTGCTGGTCAAGTTACCAATCTGGAACCTGGTAAATATACCTTCAGGGCCACGGCTCAGGACGGATGTTATGATGAAACCACCATTACTGTAGGTGGTTTTAATGATGGAAATACAACTTGCGGCAAACCACTTGTCAACAAACTGGGTGAAGATTTCTACGAGGTATCGCCTAAGATTCACGAAACATCCGGCTCGTTGCTTTCTATCTCTGAACTCAAGGATAGAGACAATATTATCAAGGGTGAATATGATCAATATGCCGAATATATAGGTGGCTTGAGTCTTGCCGATAACCTCTGCATCATCGGAATTCACCGCAAGGATGGTCAACTGATATACGATGCTACCGACCGACACAAAGGTGAATCAGAGCCGGATGCCGTCAAGAGAGCTCAACCTAAGCGCATTGGTTTTGTGGTAGAGGCTGATGCTACAGTAATCAATTTGCATGCCCTGCAATTCCTGCAGATACGCTGCTATAACCAAGGCAAGGAAGTATATCGCCATCTGATAGATGAGAACAATGCGATTAGTGCAGATATTGCAGGTTCAGACAAGCTGCAAAAGATAAGATATTCTATCGAAGTTCCAGCCTACGACAGCAAAGGCAACCCGATTCAGATGGATGAGTTCCAACTCTGGAATTCGGGTGTACTCAATCTGGGCGGTTCTAAACTCCGTATCTACTATGCCTTTATTGAGGAGGCTGCCGATGACTGTTCTTCGCCACTTGCATGTAGCAGTCTGGTGATGTCGCATAATCATTCACATACTACCATCAATGCTAATGAAACCAAATTTGGCGGAGCGGTGAGTGTGGCTACTGTAGATGATAACTTAGGTTATCTGGTGGATGATGACTTGAATACCTATATGGCGGTTGCCAATACGGTAAGTCTGGGAGTTGGTCAAACATTCGCCGTAAAGATGGGTAGAACACTCGACTATCATCATCAGTTGGGAATTGTCATTGACAACAAGACTTTCCTGGCAGCCGTAGATGTAGGAGACTGGCTAACGGTAGAAACCTTCAAAGACGGTAATTCTACGGGAGATAAATTTACCGACTGGAAGGTGATTTCCGCTGATGTAGCGGGTTATGGCGATAAGAATATCCTCTTCTTTCAGCCAAAGAAAGCGTATGACGAGGTGCGATTAACTTTAGCCAAAATTCTAGGCGCATTGGATGTGCAGAAATTATACGGACTCGTGACACGTGGTGATATTGATAATGATGGTATTCCTGACTGTAAGGACGACAAGTCGTGCGTAGATGGTGTAGACGATATCGTTGTCAACAATGTATGCGTAGGAGATACGATTGTCGTAACTGCTACCGGATTGACCGGAGTAGATTATCATCTTTACTTCGGTGATAAGAATGCGGGAGATAATGGCATCGTGTCTCTGCATTCTACATCAGACACCAAGAACAATATTAAATATTCTTATATCACCAAGAAGCCGGGCGAATATCAGCTCACTTTCTTCGACGGCAGCTGGACGCCACTCTCTTCTGTAGTATATCAGGTTCATCCATTACAGACCCGATGGCTTCCGAGTGCATCTACCAATGAATGGAACAAATGGGACAACTGGAGCGACGGTTCGCCTTACTGCTGCACCAACGCCATCATCTCGTCGGATGCCGATAACTTCCCAGTGCTGGGCACGCCAGAGAAGCCAGCCGACTACTGCTGCAAGGACATCTTCTTCGAACCCCGTTCGGCGGTGGATAACGTGCCTTCGCTCAACTATCGCAAGGCATGGGTAGAACTGGAGCAGAAGCCGAACCATTACTATCTGCTGAGTGCACCGCTCAAGCAGATGTACACGGGCGATATGTTCATGCCTGCCGACACCACGAAGGCGAACTACTTCGAGGAGCTGAACGAAGAAAACTGGAAGGAACAGCGCTTCAACCCGAGCATCTACCAGCGCCTCTGGGCGGCAGCGCATCCGGGTAAGATTTATTCGCTAAACAGCAAGGGAAATCCGGTTTTGGAGGATAAAACGCTTGCCGTGAACGAGGCCACCTGGTCGCACAACTTCAATGCCGTGGCGAAGGAGTACGGCATGGGTGAAGGCTTCTCTATGTGGATAGACAACGGCAATCTGCCGGCTACCAATAAGTTCAGTATCCGCCTGCCTAAGGCGCATAAAGAATATAGTTACTTCGTGGATTACGATCAGGAGAAAGTGGCTAGTGAAACAGTGACGAAAGATGCAAATAAGATAAACCGCTTCATCTACGAACCGGATTCTCCGAAGAAGGGCTACTTGACGATGGAATATAAGTATCTGTCGGAAGGCAAGGAAGTGACGGAGAACCGCACGGTGTTCGTGGGGCAGAGCGAGTATCCGATTACGCTGAAATCGGATATTCCTACGCAGACCTTCGTGCTGGGCAACCCATTCATGAGCCGCCTGAATATCAAGAAGTTCCTGGAGGTGAATGAGAACGTGAGCAGCGTGAAGGTGGAAGTAGAGAATGAATCAGGAGGTATGGAAGAGCAAACTGTAAGCAAGGTCGCTTCTACGGGCAACGCTACCGCCATCGCCCCAATGCAGGCATTCTATGTTACCACAAAAGATGAGCCGAGTACGCAAATCACCCTGCTGCTCACCCCAGAAATGATTGGTGGAAGCAAGAAGGCTACTGAGGAAAGTAAACCTGCTGAAGCCAAGGGACTGAAAGTGTGTGTGGAAAGCCTGAAGACGGGAAGCAAATCAGCAGCTATGCTGGTGATGGAGAATTCAGAAACTGCTTATGATGTTTCTGACGGTTCTTCTTTCAAGAACTCTGTATTGGTTCCAACTCTTCTGGATAGTGAAGTGAAGTCACCTTTGAAGGTATTTGGTATTCAGCAGAGTCAGGCTTACGATATCCTTCCGATGACTGGAGATACACCTTTAGGAATCTATCTGTCGCAAAAGGATAGCATCCGTATCGAGGTAAAACCTATTCAGGGTGTTGATATGAGCGGATATGTTCTCCATGATATGCTTTCGGGTGCCGATTATTCACTCGATTCTCCTCTCATTATTGCGGATGCCGAGACCTCGTTAGGCAGATTTGTTATCAGAAGCCGTTATGGAAGTACAGATGTGACATCTGTCGATACTGATCAGCGCATCAGTATTGTTCAGGAAGGTTCTTCTGTCCTCGTGCAATCTGCCAGCGGTCTGCTCAAGAGTGTCAAGGTCATAGACCTGAATGGCAGTATCATCAGCAGGGTACAGGGAAATGGTTCAAGGTGTTTAAAGGCGAGCATAGCCACAGGCATTCAAATCATACACATAGAATTGACAGATGGTAGCAGTAAGGACTATAAGATGATTTTCTAAGTGAAATCAGAATAGCGAATTATATCTTTTACTTATAATTATCCCTGCCAGCTTGTGAAAGCTGGCAGGGATTTTTATTTGAAAAATCAAAAGATTCAAAGATATTATATGTTAAATCTTCTTTATCCGTTTGCGATATTTCCGAAGAAATCGAATGAGGCATCCCAATCTTTCCATACTGGCTCTCTGCCCAATTCCTTCAATCTCGCATTGATTACCTTGGCGG
>ERZ1023666.759-NODE-759-length-12480-cov-10.842495_pt1 | contig 12480 bp, 10 predicted proteins | sample MGYA00380341_ERZ1023666 | MGnify/ENA primary metagenome ERZ1023666 (study PRJEB33179, sample SAMN07448983) | human gut metagenome | biome: Human-gut; feature: Human associated habitat; material: Faeces | host: Homo sapiens | place: India: Bhopal | collected...
GCGAGGGCAATGATCCAGCGGGAATAGAAGCTCTCGACGGAGGCTTTTTCTTCCATGGTATGTGCGCCGCTGCCTTCTGCACTCATGGAGCAGACGGTGGGCACGCCCATACTGGAGATATAAGAAGCATCCGAGCCGCCACCGACATAGATCGCGCCAAAGGGCTCATAGCCGCAGTCTTTCGCGACGCGATTGATATGAGAGAGAAGCTGATGATTGGCTTTCGTTTCTTCGAAAGGAGGCATGGGCGCGACAAATTCGATTGTTGTTGTAGTACCTTCGATGAAGGTTTTATCGCAGATCTCCTGCATCTTTTCCTTCACATAGTCCATATGCTTCTGTTTCTTGTAGCGCACATCGAGCTCGGCGTAGCAGTAGTCAGGGACCGCATTCGAAACGGTGCCGCCCTTGATAGTCCCTACGCTGACCGTGAGACCTTCCTCATAGATGGTAAGCGCCTGAAGGAGCGGCAGCTTCTGGGCCATTTCGACGATGGCGTTTCTGCCTTTTACGTAGTCATTTCCCGCATGTGCAGCGACGCCGCGCACCGTGATGTGGCAGTCAAGGCAGCCCTTGCGGCCTACGGTCATGCAGTGATCGAGGCGTCCGCTTTCCATATTGAAACAGCACAGCGCGCCCTTCGCTTCGTCTTTCAGGATCTGGTCTGCGATGCCGCCATAATGGCTCGTCTCTTCATCTCCGACCAAGACGGCTTTGACGGGACGATCACGATAGCCAAAGTGCTTCAGTGCGACCAGAAGGTAGAAAATCTGTGCTACCCCGCATTTCATATCCAGTACGCCGGGGCCTCTGGCAAAGCCGTCTTCGATATGGAAGGGATCCTCCGGATAGCTGCCGGAAGGAAATACGGTGTCGCAATGCCCAGAAAGGAGAAGCGGCGCACCGGGGACATCTGCATTGAGCTCCGCCACCAGCACCTCCGCACTCCCCTTGCTGTCTACAAGGCGGCAGTCGATGCCCTCTCGTTCAAAATGCTCCTTCAGAAAATGCATGATGCGGTTCACACGGTCCACTTCTTTCGAGCCCGCCTGTCGGTTCACAAGCTGCTCCCAGAAAAGAAGCATTTCCTCTTTGTTTCGATCGACAAATGCATTGATTTCTTCTATAGGTGCTTTCATTTCCGTCCTGCCTTTCTATTTTGAAGATACTGATGCGGTCATGTTTAGAATGTATCAGCATGTTTTTTCACCGCTTAAGGATAAACAAATTCATACTACTAAACGAAAGCACCCGCGTCAAGAGGAAAGCAAGTACATTTTATTTCTAGGGAAACACTGATGGATACAAGACATTGCAAGAAAACAGGAAGGAATTCACCACGCCGCAAGATCGTCCAGCCGTATCTTTAAACTTCTTCTGGCGGCACCACCGTCTATTCTTAATGAAATCTCAGAATAATGTCTTTTCCTTTTTAAGATTGCAAAAAAGCGAAGCCATTTAAGCTTCGCTCTTTTTTATACAAATCAGTTCTCTTTCACTTCGAGGATCGGATCGAAATATCTGAGCTTCGTATAGTCTACGCAGCCGCCGTCAGTGATCGCCAGATCCGGGATCGCTGTGATCGGAAGGAAGGAAAGGTAGAAGATCGGATCAGGCAGGCTGCTGCCGATTTCCTTCGCGCCTTCCTCGAGCTCGATCTCTTTCTTCGCAAGCTCTTCGGGCGCAAGGTCGGATGCGATGCCTGCGATCGGGAGCGGAAGGAAGGAGATGATCTTGCCATCGATGACGACGACCTGACCACCGCCCTGACCGATCAGGGTATTCGCAGCAAGTGCCATGTCTTCGCGGCTCGCGCCGGCTACGACAAGGTTGTTGTCATCCGGAGATGCCGTGGTCGCGATGGCACCTTTGTTGAAGGACCATCCGGAGATGAAGCCTTTGGACATATGGCCGTGGATGCCATAGCGCTCGATGACGGAGACCATGGCGACGTCTTTCTCCGCACTCGGGCATACGATGCCGTCCTTCACTTCCAGTTCGACATCTCTTCTCTTTCTCATGAAGGGACCTACACTGTGGATGGTCTCGACAAGAGCGATGCCCTCTTCGATATTCACATGGGTGGCGAAATCATCCGCAGTGAGGAGCGCATGCTTCACGGTATCGGTGAGGGAGGACTGGCGCGCCGGGATCCGGTAATCGAAACGGTTCTCTCCTTTTTCGGTGATGAGCTGGCCTTTGCTGATGACGGTCTCGACCTGGAAGGTACCTGGCTGGTCGACGAGGAGGATGTCAGCGTCTTTCCCCGGCGCGATCGAGCCGACGTGGTCATCGATCTGATAGGCTTCCGCCGCATTGATGGTGCCCATCTGGATGGCAGTCATCGGTGCGACGCCGGCCTTGATAGCCAGACGGACGATGTGGTCGATGTGACCGTGTGCAAGGATGCCGCGTGCGTGAACGTCATCGGAGCAGAAGCTGGTGTGACGCGCCATGCCCGGGCAGCATTCCGTGATGGCACGGACATTTTCATTCAGGAATTTTGTCACGGCAGATTCACGGATGATGGTATGGATGCCTTTTCTGGCTTTTTCCAGAAATTCTTCATGATCGTAGCTTTCATGATCGACACGGACACCGCTCATGAGATATTCATTGAGGTCTTTGCCGCGAGCGAGCGGGCTGCAGCCGAAGATCGGACGGTGACGCTTCTCTGCTTCGACGATGGCATCCAGCGTATCCTGATCCTTGGTCATGACGGCTTCACGGACAAGCTCCCAGATGCCGTAGCAGCGGGAGTCCTGATGATATCTCTCATGGTCTTTCGCTGTGACATTGTACGCGATGGTGGACTTCGGGATGGTGTAGGGCGTCTTGTACGGAAGTGCCCAGAAAACCTTCAATGGGGACGCATCGATCTCTTTGAAAATATCCTCGAGCCCATCGACACCGATGACGGAAATATATTCATCAAGTCCGCTGACGATGCTCGTGGTGCCATGCGGCACGACGGCTTCTGCGAAGCGGGTCATGCTCATCTTGCTGCATTCGACATGGACGTGGCAGTCGATGAGCCCCGGAGCGAGATACTTTCCCTTCGCATCGATGATCTTCGTATGTTCATCGATGTAGTCGGAAATGTCCTTCTCTACCGCGGTGATCTTGCCTTTGTAAATGGCAACGTCCGCCTGATAGTATTCACCGGTATTGACATTGATCAGGGTACCACCCATGACCGCCATGTCCGCTTTGATCCGGCCAGCGCCGGCGTCAATGTAGGAAGCGAGCAATTCTCTAGTCAGCATATGATTCTCCTTTGTAAAAAACAGGTTCTATAAGTACAGTGGGTTCAATGGGTTCACGAAAGTAAGGATCCAATCGCTTTCCGCATTTCCTTAGATTCATAGGCCCAGAAGCCTAGCTTCATCAGAATTTCAACATCGTCAGTGTCGCGAGCAGCAAGAGGAAGAGGACGAACATGAGCCAGATGATCCAGTTCAGCTCTTTTCTGCGACCAGCAGCGATCATGACGAGTGGATAGAAAATGAAGCCAAAGGCGATGCCATAGGAAATATTGAAAGTGAGTGGCATGCCGATGACGATCAGGAAGGATGGGAGCGCGATCTCGAACTCATCCCAGCGGATCTCCTTCAATGCCGATGCCATGAGGACGCCGACGACAATGAGCGCCGGAGCGGTGACATTCGCTGTGACGACGGCAAGGAGCGGCGAGAAGATCATGCTGACGCCGAAAAGAATCGCGACGACGACAGCGGTAAGACCTGTGCGCGCCCCCATCGCGATGCCGGCAGAAGCCTCGACATACGCTGCCGTCGGGGTCGTCCCCATGACAGCGCCGGCAAGCATGGAGAGAGAGTCTGCCATGAGTGCGCGGCCGATGCGCGGCATCTTGCCATTGTGCATGAAGCCTGCCTGCTGTGCGAGGCCGATGAGTGTGCCTGCGGTATCAAAGAAAGCGACCAGGAAGAAGATGACAACGACCGCCCACATGGTAGGATCCGTCAGGATCGCACCCATATGCGTCACGCCGACACCGAAGGTCGGTGTGAGAGACGGCGCCATGGAGATGATGCTGTCCGGCGGTGCGATGACGCCTGTCACAAGGCCGGCAAGCGCGGTGATGACGATGCCATAGAAGATGGAGCCGGGGATTTTTCTCGCCATCAGGAGCGCGGTCACAAGGGTACCGAAGATGGTGAGCCAGGTGGTCGGTACCTTGAAGGAGCCGATGGAAATGATGGACGCCGGATCTGCAATGACAATGCCGCCGCCCTGCAGGCCGACGAAGGAAATGAAGATACCGATGCCGGCTGCCATCGCATATTTCAGATCCTGCGGGATCGCATCAATGATGATCTCACGGATCCTGAAAATGGAAACGACAGTGAACAGGATGGAAGCGATGAAGACCCCTGCCATCGCCTGCTGCCATGGCATACCCATGGCAAGGACGACGGAGTAGGTGAAGAAAGCATTGTCACCAAGCCCCGGCGCGATGGAGATCGGATAGTTCGCAAGGAATCCCATGAGGAGGCAGCCCAAAATCGCCGAAAGTGCGGTAGCCGTGAAGACCGCTCCCGCGTCCATCCCGGCATCCCCCAGGATCTGGGGATTCACAAATAAAATATAAGCCATTGAGACAAAGGTCGTGAGTCCGGCCAGACATTCCCTCTTGACCGTTGTCTTATTTTCGGTCAGATGAAACAGTCGATCCAGCAGACCGTGAGATGTAGTATCAGACATTTTGAATGCGTATCCTTCGTTTTAAAAAGCAAAACAGACAATTAGAAAAACACTGATTAAATCGCAGAGTCTGATCTTATATGTATGCTCATGCAATACTCCGTCATCATACCATGAAGCAGCCCGCGATTCTCATCCCTTCTTACGGAAGGGTGGACGGAAAGCCATCCCCCATTCCTCATTTCTTAATGCGTTCTCGCGTATTCTTCGAGCTCAGCGATATAGATCGCTTTCTGCTCTTCGCTGATCCAGCTGGCTTCGAAGGAATTTCTGGCAAGCTGAACGACCTGTTCTTTGGTGAGGTCAAACTGGCGGGCCAGCTCATAGTAGTTCTTGCTGATGTAGCCGCCGAAGTATGCCGGGTCATCCGAATTGATGCAGATCTTCGCCCCTTTTTCGAGGAGCTCTTTGATTTCTGGGCCCTTCATTTCCGGACGAACGAAGGAATTCGACAGCGGGCAGGAGGTGAAGCCGATCTGATGCTTCACGGCATAGTCGACGAGATCCGGATCTTCGACAATGTTCGTGCCGTGATCGATACGTTCTACGCCGATGACTTCCAAAAGGTCACGGATATGCTCGATGGAGTCCTTCTGGTCGATATCCGCATGGGCTGTGAGACGCAGTCCGGCCTTTTCCGCTTCGACGAAGACAGGGAAAAATTTCATCGGAGGATTGTTGTGCTCATCCGAGTCGAGGCCGACACCGATGAACATATCCTTGTACGGCAGGGCTTCTTCAAGCGTCTTTCTGGCAGACTCTCTGGAGAGGTCGCGCAGGAAACACATGATGAGACGAGCATCAATGTTCATCGCACGCGCATCGACCGTCGCACGGTAGAGACCTTTGATGAAAGTTTCAAATGCGATGCCGCGGCTGGTGTGTGCCTGCGGGTCGAAGAAAATTTCCACATGACGGACATTCTCTTCCTTCGCATGTTTCAGATAGGCCATCGCGAGATCGTAGAAATCATCTTCCGTCTGAAGCACATTCATCGCCGGATAGTACACAGCGAGGAAGGAAGCCAGGTCGTCATACTGATAAGATTTTCTGACTTCTTCAATGGTGGACTGTCCGATATCCACATGGTTCTTCTGGGCAAGTGCGAGCTTCAGCTCCGGTTCCAGACTTCCTTCGATGTGCAGGTGCAGCTCTGCCTTCGGCATACCCTGTACAAATTCCATAGTCACTTCGTTTGCCATGATGATTCCTCCTCAGCAAAAACAGCTTTTGATCGATACCATCAAAAAACCTGCCTCCGCATGAATGAATCATCCGCCGCAAAAGATACTGGCGTTTCAGCTCGCTAAGCTTTCACTTGTCGAGAAATTCATTCATGCAAAGACAGGTCTCTTTGCACGTATCATTTTATGATGTCATTATAGCATGAAGTGACAAGGTTTGCATAGAAAAAAGCAAATAAAAAAATACGCTTGAAAATTTCAAGCGTATCCGGTGAAAAGGACTCACGAGTTCAGCGCCTTCCACAAGGAAAGCAGCAAAGGCGGCGAGCCACCGTTTCCTAGGGAAACACTGATTAAATCGTTGTCAGATTTCATTCTTGGATTTTTATACAGAGCAAGGAATCATCTGACGCGAATAGCGAGCTATTTAAGGAGGATGATGACGAAGCTATGTATAAAAATCCATATGAAATTCGACTCTGCGATTTAATCAGCGTTTCCCTAGCCCTTATCCTCCTTCATCATCGCTTCGAGCTCTTCGAAGAATTTCGCTTTCATGCGATACCCGATGATGCGGCCTTTTTCTTCGCCGTCCTTATACAGGATAAAGGTCGGCACGCCGACAAGACCGAAGCCTTCCGCAAGCTCCTCCTGCTCATCGACTTCCATGCGCACCACCCGTATTTTTCCCGCGAAACGCTCTTCCAGTGCCTGCACGGCAGGTGCCATGACCTGGCAAGGGCGGCACCAGGCCGCCCAAAGCCACAGGAGCACATGGCCTTCCCCCTCTGCGACGAGACGGTCCATGTCTGCGGCGGAGCGAATGTCTTCGATCATACCGATTCTTCCTTTCTTTTATAGGATGGTCGATCCCCTGGAAACGCTGATCCCATCCACAAACCACCAGCCCCTAGTCTCCAGCTCCCAGTATGCTGTATCCTTCTCTCATCATGCTTCCATTGTCTTCGATGATGACATCATGATGAACGAGGGACTCAAGGCGCGCCTGCATATCCAATGCATGGAGGCGATGCGCCACTTCTTTTTCACAGCGAATAAGGATACCGCTTCGGAAAGGCGCACGGCTTTTCTGCCGCTCCAGGTCCTCTATGATCTGCTGGGCCACTGATTCTGCCGAAAGGATACGGCCCTGTCCGTGACAAAGAGGGCATGTCTCATAGTAATTCTGCCAAAGACGATGGACAGTACGTTTTCTCGTCATCTCGACAAGGCCGAGCGAGGTCATGCCGCAGACGACGGTCTTCACACGGTCTTTCCGTACTTCTTCTTTCAAAAGCTCGACCAGACGGGCTTCCTGCGATTTTCTTTCCATATCGATGAAATCAATGAGAATGATGCCGCCGATCCCACGCAGGCGGATCTGGCGGGCGATCTCTTTCACAGCGGACTGATTCAGAAGGAAAGCCAACTCCCCATGAGGCATATTCCCCTGAAAGGAGCCGGAATTCACATCGATCGCAGTCAGTGCTTCCGTGTAGTCGATGACGAGCGAGCCGCCGGAAGGGAGCGGTACTTCACGATCGAAGAGTGCTTTCATCTGCTCATCGACATGAGAGGCATGGAAGAGCGGCTCCTTTCCTTCATAGCAGCGGATCTTTTCTGCGGGGAATCCTTCTCCTTCCGCAAGCTGCCTCAAACGCTGAAAGGTCGGCCTGTCATCCGTAATCAGGCTTTCGACGTCCGGCGTCATGTAGTCACGCAGACTTTTCACCGCGAGGTCGCCGTCACGGTACAGGAGCTTAGGCGCCTTCTCCACCTTGAAGCGACGGCTGACGATCTCTCCGACGGCAGAAAGCGCAGACAGATCGCGCCGAAGCTCTTCCGTCTCCGCCTTTTCTGCCGCGGTGCGCACGATGGCTCCCATACCGGAAGGACATATGTCGCGCGCCATAGCTCTGAGCGATGCGCGTTTCTCTTCGCTTCGGATTTTCTTGGAGATCCCGATATAGTTCGTTGCAAGGAGAGCCACCGCATATTTTCCCGCAAAGGAGATCTTCTCCGTCAGGAGCGGGCCTTTCGTCTCTGTGCTGTCCTTCTCCACCTGCACAAGAACAGATGCCCCCTCAGTATGCGGCTCTTTTGACAGGATATCTTTCGTGCGGAGGAATCCGTTCTTACCGATACCGATATCGATGAACATCCCATTGATCGAAGGCACGACATTCCGGATGACGCCCTTGTACACACGCCCCACCAGATCCGTTTCCTCTGCTTTTTCGACAGAAATATCCGAAAGTACGCCTTCATCCAGGACAGCAAGCACCTTTTCCTCTTCTGTCACATGGAGCAGTATCTGTTTCATTTCTTTTTAACCCACGCATCAAAGACACCGGGATCAAAGGGCGTCTTTCTCTCCCCCGCTTCCTTCCGATACGTCCCGGTACGAGAGCAGATGAAGGCATCCGGCGTCCATGGAAGGCCGAAGGACTCGGCAAGCATCTTCCATACATCCTTAGGCTGCACCGTACCTGTATTGCTGCGGATGAGAGAGAAGGTGAGATACGCTCTTTCCCCCTCGATACGGACCTTCATCGGCTCCATGATCATCGGCTTTACATCCATCTCACGGACTTTTTTCGGCGTGACACGCTGGTAGATGAAGGATGGAAGCGCATTGAAACGGGCTATCGCCTCTTTTGCCGCTTCGGCATCAGCCCCCTCCGTCACAGGACCTTCCATTTCATAAGCGTCTTCATTGAAGAAAGCTACGAATTTCGGCCATTCCTGTGCCGCTTCTTCGATGTGGTAAATGGTCATGCCCTTTGGCATCTCGCGCTGCATACGCTCCTTCACTTCTTCGATGGGCATATCCTTTTCGAGTTTGATCTCCATATAGAGCGGATCCGCTGTGACCCCCACGGCCAGCGCCGAATCCAGGGAAATCTTCATATGTGGATTGAAACCTTCCGAGAAGGCGATCGGGATCCCTGAACGAACCACCACGCGCTCCATGGTACGCAGGTAGTCCAGATGTCCCAGGAAACGGATCTCTTCCCCTTTGGTAATCGCTAAAAACAGTCTCTTCATGACGTCTCCTCTTTTGCTAATGCGTAGAATGTATCTATGAAATTATACAATATTTGCGCTGGCAGGGAAAGGGGAGAAGGAGCCCCACGCATCTCTTGTGCCTTTCCCCACGGATCCCGAATGAAAGCGCTGCTCAAATCAGGAATGAGAAATAGAGCCCGTCACCTAAAAAGGGCGAATCACCGCGAGGCTTTACCTAAAAGGAGATAGGACTTCCCATTGATCCTCTCCCCATACTGAGCCCCACTCATAAAAAAGCGAAATGACCCGAAGATCATTTCGCTCTTCTCTATTTCTTTCCCACCGTGCACGAGGGACAGATATCCTGCAGAAAGCAAGTCTCACAGGCAGGCTTCCTCGCCGTACACACGCGGCGACCATGCCAGATGAGCCAGTGGTGCGCAGCGGACCAGTCCTTCTTCGGAATGGCCTTCATGAGCCCCTTCTCCACCTCTATGGGCGTCGTACCTACAGCCAGCTTCAGCCGGTTCGCCACGCGAAAGACATGCGTATCGACCGCAATGGCAGGATATCCCCACGCGACAGAGCGGACGACATTCGCCGTCTTTCGTCCGACACCGGGCAGCTTCACCAGCTCATCGAAATCCTCCGGCACTTCGCTGCCGTAGTTTTCGATCAGCATGTGACACATGCCGAGCAGGTTCTTTGCCTTCGCCTTATAGAGGCCGCAGTCCCGGATCTCATTTTCCAGCTCCTCCTGACGGAGCGCTCCCATCTTCTCGGGACTTGCAAGCCGCGGGAAAATGCGGCCGGTGATGACATTCACCCGCTTATCCGTACACTGCGCTGACAGGATCACCGCCACCAGCAGCGTAAAAGGGCTGGTAAAATGAAGCATCGTACCATCGTCATGGTATACCTCAGAGAGACGCTTCAGCTGCTCTTCTTTGATCTTTTTCGTAACTCGCATCTGTTCACTTTCTTTCATCATTGACCGGGAATGGGACAAGTATGGCCGGTCACTGAAATTTGATCCATGGTTTCGTTTTTTTTAGAAACGCGGATCCTATCATGATCAGATCGGATCCGCGTTTCCCCAAAAAGCACTGCCCGAAACCTACTGCCTCAGCAAGTATTCATGAGCCGAGAGTGCCGCCGCTGCGCCTTCCCCGGCAGCAATGATGACCTGTTTGTAGGGAGAGTCTGTCACGTCCCCTGCTGCAAAGAAGCCTGCTACATTCGTACATCCACCCTTGTCTGTCACGATCTCACCAGCTGCATTTTTCCTGACATCCGCAGGAACGCACTGGTTATTCGGCAAACCTCCCGCCTCGACGAAGACCCCCTGCACCGAGAGCTCTCTTGTCACACCGTCAGCGCGATCCTTCACGACCAGCCCCGTGACTTTCTTCTCGCCTTTCACTTCTTCCGGTGTATACCCCAGAAGGATCTCTACATTGGAAAGCCCCTCAAGGCGACGTGCAATGATCTCCGAAGCACGGATGCGGCTTCGGACCACGAGGTAGACCTTGTTCGCCAGACGTGACAGCTCGATCGCAGCCTGCACCGCACTGTCTCCCCCGCCGACGACTGCCGTATCTTTCTTCCGATAGAAAGGACCGTCGCAGGTCGCGCAGTAGCTGACGCCACGGCCGGTATATTCCATTTCGCCGGGAATATCGAGTGTGCGGCTGCGTTTTCCTGCCGTCACGATCAGGGTTCTTCCCGTAAGCACCTTGCCATCATCAAGATGCACCAGAAAATGTCCCGCGCTGTCTTTTTCTGTGGAAAGAACGCCGGCAAAGACAAAGTCTACCGGATACTCTTTCGCATGGGCTTCCATCTTGTCTGCCAGCTCAAAACCGGAAATATGCGGCAGCCCCAGATAGTTCTCGATTTCTCCCGTGAGAAGCATCTGTCCACCGATGTCCGTCGATACGACCTGTACAGAAAGCTCCTTGCGCGCAGCATAGAGCGCTGCATTCAGGCCCGCCGGGCCTGCTCCGATAATGATCACATCTGTCATAGGTATCCTCCTCTTTCTATATATCGAAATTTATCGTTATATAGATTATAGCGTAAACAAGAAGATTTGGCAAATGAAGGAACGGTTCAGGGTTCAGGGTTGTGGTGGCGGCTTCGCCGCAAGTATATGAGGCGATGCCCGAGAGTGGTATTCAAGTCACAAGTCACTCGAGGTTCCTAATCCCTAGCCACTAGTTACTCATGACTACAATGCCAGCTCATGGCATCGCCACTATATACTCCGCGGCGCTTCTCTATTTTTATGCGCCGCGCCAACCCCGTTGAACCTTCTGAACCTACAGAACCCGTTGAACCCTCATCCCTTTTCTGCCTGATGCACGACAAGCTGCGGAAAGGGGATATCGATCCCCGCTGCATCGAAGGCCTCCTTCACGCGGATGTAAAGGTCATTCTGCGCATCGAAGTATTTCGCACGTTCTACGGCAGCGCGGACATAGATGCGGATGGAGGAGTCAGCCATGCCGCTCACATAGATGGTGAGCTTTTCCTTATCAACCACATACGCATCCTCTGTGAATATCTTTTTGAGGAGCTCCACACAGGATTTCAGATCCGTGTCATAGCCGACATCGAAGGTCATCTCCAGATTTCTGGTATCATAGGCAGAAAAATTCTTGATGACGCTGCTCGTCAGAGAGGAATTCGGGATGACGATGCGCTGATTTCCCAGCGTCGAAAGCATGGTGTACATGATGCTGATCTCCGTCACTGTCCCCTGATTCGAGGCGACCTGGATGTAGTCACCCACACGGAAGGGGCGGAAGATGAGAATGAAAATGCCGGAGGCTACATTGCCGATATTATCCTTGAGCCCAAGACCGATTGCCAGACCCACGCCGCCGAAAGCAGCCGCGAGAGTCCCTGTACCGACGCCTGCCGTCCCCAGAGCGACCAGCACGACGATGGCCAGACAGAAGAAAAAAATGATCTCTTCAATAAAGGTCTTTGCTGACGGATCCACGTCGCTCTTCTCCAGAATATGCGCGACCGCGCGGCGGATGTAGCGGCAGATGATGTAGCCGATGATGAAAATGATGAGTGCTTCAAGAAAATCGATCCCGCGCGTCATGGCGAATTCCTTCAGTCCATTGATGAAGCGGGTGGTGATGCTGAGCTCGTCTGTGACGACCTTTGTGACAACGCTGGGTTCCATAGGTATTCTCCTTTATTCTTGATCGCTGGTATAGTCTTTTTTTCATTGTACCACAATTTTAGGATCCTAGGGATTAGGGATTGGGGATGAAGAGCGCCGAGCGGCCAGTGACTGGTGACTTGAATACTGCCTTCGGGCATCGTCCCGTTTCGTCATCCTGAGCGGCGAGAAACGTCGCACTTGAGATAACGAATGCCAGAACAGCTGCGACCTCGTCATCGATCTCGGCGAAGCCGCCACCTTCATTCCTCATTCCTAATTATGGCACGTAATCATAACAAGAAATAGGACGATATGGTTACTTTCAAATCCGTCCCATTTCCGCCAATCGGTTGATCTGTGTCGCCACATAGCCGGCGCCGA
>ERZ1023666.760-NODE-760-length-12475-cov-17.916586_pt1 | contig 12475 bp, 12 predicted proteins | sample MGYA00380341_ERZ1023666 | MGnify/ENA primary metagenome ERZ1023666 (study PRJEB33179, sample SAMN07448983) | human gut metagenome | biome: Human-gut; feature: Human associated habitat; material: Faeces | host: Homo sapiens | place: India: Bhopal | collected...
TAACTTCGCCATTTCTTTATTAATATCAAACTTCTCCATTGTATATCAATTAAAAATTCTGATGCAAAGATAGCCCACACATGTGTAAGTTCGTTTCACACATAAGAAGTTTTTCATGTGCCATGCACAAGGATTTATGCTTGTTGTTAAACACAAGTTAGTGTTAAACCTAAGGAATTTATTTTCTTTCTAATAGTTTTATACTAACTTTGCATAAATAATTGGATATAACGCTACACTGCGCTACAAGACGCTACAAGCAGGCTACATTTTTTGCGACATGAAAGTTACGTAATGTGCTGAATATCAAGTAAGCTACATAGTGCTACGATGTAATGGGCACAATTTCGCTTATAGTGTTTCAAAAATAATCCTGACTTGTGAGGCTTATGCAAAGAGTGGCGGTAAAGTCGTGTTGGTTGAACAACATGTATAGGTTAATTTGTGCCCAAAAATCCTCAATACATTGAGGAGTCATGAGCCAAAAGTAGACCTTACAAATCTTAAAATAGTTAAATTATGTAACATAAGCCGTTCATAATCAACGATTTAGGATGTTGTGTCTTGCGCCAGTTCTGCGCCAAATTTGGTGCAAAAGGAGATATTTGAAAAAAATAACCATTGATAATCAGCAAGTTACAGATGGTGGTAGAGCGCTTTTAATCCTGCCTCCGCAACTATTAAAGACGCAATTCATTCATAATGAGTTGCGTCTTTTTTTTAGATGATGAAAATGAAACCGGTGACAATTTGTCACCAGTTGAAAATGCGCGCTGCTGATTAGGAACAAGTGTTTTCTCGTATTCAATTTGCCGCTTGCATCTTTGAGCAAATGAATTTTCATCCTCAGGTTTCTTGCTCTCGCAGGTTCTCGTTAAGTCGTTCAACTTTTCGCCTACCGACTGCAAGCCTTGGAACAAAAAATATAGTACAAAGAATGCCGCTGATAAAAGACAGTAAGTTGTAAGCATAATGATATTGTTTTTAGTTATTATACCGCAAAAAATTACTACTTGTCTGCCGTCATTCTCAGACGGTTTGCAATATCCACAAGCGCACCCTTGAGATGTTCGCAGTAGATGTCGCTGAAGTCGTCGGGCTTGCTTCTTCATATCGGTTATTTTCTCTATATCTGTATATCACCAAGACGATTAGCCATGCGCATTTCCTGCACATCCTCGGCAGTCATCTTGATAAGTCCCTCCAGAGCTTCAGCAAAAGCCTATTCGTCCTCACTCCTCAAAGCGTTCATCTCAGCTGCTACTGCGGCACGCTCCTCGTCGGTTGTAGCCAAGCGGTTGCGCTCTGCAAGAGCCTTAATCTTGTTCTTATAATCTGTCATAACAATATACCATGTTAGATTTGTTTTTATAAAAAGCCTCCGATGCGTCACGCACCAAAGGCTCCAAATAGTTCTTTAAATCATGAAACGTTGCAGAGTCTGGACTTGCAACGGTCATAGTGCCGCATGGTCGGGCGGCAGTGTTGAATTTATTAAACAGTGACCATTCAATATCCTTGGTAAGTCGGCACAAGTCGCAAGCGCAACAATAGCAAACTTCACATTTCTCATAGATCGCTTGTTTTTACAATTTAACGCAGCAAATGTAGTGATTTTACCACGAATGCACAAACAAAATAGCAACAATTTTTACAATGAACGACAAAAAGGTTGGGAGCTTCAAAGTCATCAACAACTTCTAAAGTCCCCCTATGAATTATACAATCTATGATGATTTAACAGTTTGAATTACCTTGGCAACCCTGCTTTATTTCCACTTTGGCTCATTCCGTAATCTCAAACATTATTATTTGTTCTTCACAAAGGGTACATTCAAATCGTATTTACAAATGCCGTGTCATCCAACCGCTTTGTTGAGTCTATTCTGATCATTCCCTCTTGATTTGTTGTGGAAATTTTGACTATTAGCCATCCGACTTCATGTGGATGGCTAAATGGTCGTGTGCTCAAATGAGAATATTGCCGTGGAGGTTAGAGGGGGACTTTTACCCCGAACTGAGGTGAAAGTAGCAATTTATATTATTAGTAAAAAAAATACAAGATAAGCGATTGAAAAATTTATTTAATTTTTTTCAACCTCTCACGCTCTTCCATGAGTTTCTCAAACTTGCGTAATGATTTCTCTTGCATTTCATCGAATTCTCTTTGCAATTGCTCTTTAGACTTACTACCACATGAAGAACCTCCACTAAAGATCTTTGTAACGGCTATGGTTACAACAAAGACTAAATACCAAAAAATGATAAAGTATAACATATAGCAAACGATTTAAAATTATTATACCGCAAATTTAGATAAAATTTTCGAATTATAAGCCAGTTGGGATAAAAAACAGATATGTAATGATTTTATTACTTAACTGTTAAATCAATGTTAATCCAATGCCTTTTATTTACAGGCTATTTTAATTTTACCTACATTTGTAAACAAAAAGACTAATGAATAAATCTATTACCCCTATACGACTTCGAGAAGCCCGCAAAATGTGCGGCTATAGCCTTGACCAATTGGTGAAGGCTGCTAATCTTCGTGTCACTCGCCAAAGCATATATAATTACGAACGGGGTGTGATGCAGCCTAAACTTGAAATAGTAAAGGCACTTGCTGAAACACTCGGTGTAAGCGAATCTTATTTCTATGGCGAACCAACAAAGATAGACATGCCGATGCTTCGTTCCACTGGAAATAACATGCTGTAGAAGGATGTTCGCCGACAAATGACGACATAAGGGAGCTATACGACATCTCTATAGCCGCGCAAGTGCATGCCGCATGGGACTTACGAATGATCTCTCGCGGACACTACGACTGGTGGTACGACGAGATGGTTAAGAAGAATCGACTGGTAGAAGGTTGGGGAATTTATAGTTTCCCTGAGACTACCGGAAGGGAGAAGAGAGTGGAGGCAAGAATGAATACTAATGCAAGGGAGGACTAAAAAATGATGAAGCAAAGTGATAATGAACAGATAATATCACATATATATCAAGACCATAATGGACGTTGGGTTATACAATCCAATGAGGAACACTCTGCTGGTGTAGCAAGACTTGCATCACAATTTGCAGGTGAATTTGGAATGAGTGAATGTGGTAAAGTATTAGGATTACTCCACGATAAAGGAAAAGAATCTGCAGCCTTTCAACAATACATTAGAAAAGAAAGCGGATATGAACCAAACATTAAAATTAGCGGCAGACATAACCACTCATATATTGGAGGTATATTAGCTCGGAAGTATTATGGAATGACTTCCGACAATTTCTTTGTTAACCAAATTATATCCCATCACACGGGACTGCATGATTCTGACGAAATCAAAAGAATTATAGATCATGAGATTCCGTCCGAAATAAATATCTACCATATAAAGGAAAAACTAAATAGACCCGCATTAAATATACAAAGGAATGATTTTCATCATTTGGCTCGTATGTTATTCTCATGTTTAGTAGATGCAGACTTTCTGGATACAGAAGCATTCATGGACAAGGAATCTTCTGCACTAAGACAAAACAAAGATACATTAAAAGACTTACTGCCATTGCTTGAAAATAAGCTTAAAGACTTAAATGCTAAAGCAAACAGTTCTGAAATAAATATTATAAGAAACCAAATTCAGCAACTATGTATAAAAATGGCTGATACACCCATTGGTTTCTTTAGTTTGACTGTGCCAACTGGTGGAGGCAAAACACTGTCCTCACTGGTTTGGGCTATAAAACATGCAATACATAATGGACAGAAGCGAATAATCATCGCCATTCCTTACACAAGTATTATTGTTCAGACAGCATCTGTTCTGAGAAGTATCTTTGGTGATGAGAATGTCTTGGAACACCATAGTTGTGTCAATCCAGAACAAATCAAAGACGAAAAGCTTAAAGAGAAAATGAAGTTGGCAACAGAGAATTGGGACTACCCTATTATCGTTACCACCAATGTGCAACTGTTCGAGTCGATGTTTAGCAACAAGCCATCAGTTTGCAGAAAACTTCACAATATAGTAAATAGCGTTATTATTTTGGATGAGGTGCAAACTCTCTCTATGGATTTTCTACAGCCTATCGTGGATTCGTTGAAAACATATAATAAACTGTTCAATGTATCCTTTCTGTTTACAACAGCAAGTCAACCTGTACTCAGTGGGCTTATTGAAGGATGCAATCCACAAGCAACATTCAAAGGAATAGAACATGTCACAGAAATCATCCCTAATGACCTTAAACTACATGACAAGCTACGTAGAGTTCAGTTGAATATAAACAACGAAGGAAAGACTTATGATGAAGTTGTTGAGATGTTAAGCAAATACAAAAGAGTGCTTTGCATTGTCAACACACGCAGGGATGCTAAAGAAATCTACGAACGACTTCCTCAAGAGGGCATCACATTGCATCTTTCCAAGATGATGTGTCCCGACCATATTAGCAAAACAATTGAAACAATCAAAACCGCTCTAAAAGACAATAAAAACGATATCATTCGTGTTGTTTCCACTCAATTAATTGAAGCAGGAGTAGACATAGATTTTCCCGTTGTGTTCCGTCAAGAGGCAGGATTAGATTCTATTCTGCAAGCTGCGGGTAGATGCAATCGTGAAGGAAAGAATGGATTAAGTACCACTTATGTCTTTTCATTGTCTAAAGAACACAACCTTCCAAAGGGAGATATACAGGCAGCAAATAGTGCAAGACTGAATCTCGGAGACAATCAAGATTGGTTTGCACCTGAAACAATGACATCTTATTTCAAACAGCTCTATTGCAGAAAGGATAGTTTCGACAAGAAAGACATGAAGAGTTCTCTATATAATATAGAAGACATCCTATTCCAGAAGGCAGCAACAGAGTTTAAACTGATAGAAGAAGATAGTATAAATGTCGTTGTATGCTGGAAGAATAGTATGGATATTATCCAACAAATATTGGATAATGGACCATCATATTCTCTAATGAGAAAGCTATCAAGGTATACTGTGAATATCTACAAATCTGACTTCAAAGCATTAGTAGACATGGGTGTTATCAGCGAAAAGAAAGAGGGACTCTATATTGTCGACTACAAACAACAGTATGATGAACATATTGGACTTAGAACCGACAATAATTGGGCAAACGAAAATATTATCATTTAAAAATAGAAACAAAATGGTAAACAAGAACTCTATAAAACTATTTGGCGACGATAAAATTCGCGCCATTTGGGACGACGAACAAGAGAAATGGTATTTTTCAGTTGTTGATGTTGTGGCAGTTTTGACAAATAGTCCAAATCCTCAAACATATTGGAGAGTCCTTAAAAAACGACTTAAAGATGAGGGAAATGAAACCGTTACAAATTGTAACGGTTTGAAAATGCGCGCTGCTGATGGCAAAATGCGTTTAACGGATGTTGCTGACACAGAACAACTTCTACGCATCATTCAGTCTGTACCATCACCAAAAGCGGAGCCCTTTAAGGCATGGCTTGCCAAAGTTGGAGCAGAGCGACTTGACCAAATGCAAGACCCTGAGCTCAGCATACAACAGGCTATGATAGACTACAAACGGTTGGGCTATTCAGATAATTGGATAAATCAACGACTGAAAAGTATCGAGATACGCAAGGATTTGACAGACCAATGGAAAATCCACAATGTAGAAGAAGGTGTGCAATACGCATCTTTAACAGATATCATATATCAGACATGGGCTGGAAAAACTGCAAAAGAATACAAACAGCTCAAAGGCTTGAAGAAAGAAAACCTTCGCGACAACATGACCAACGAGGAACTTGTGCTGAATATGCTTGCAGAACTATCAGCAACAAGCATAACAAAAGCCAAAAATCCCCAAACACTGGATGAAAACAAGACATGTGCAAAAGAGGGAGGAGATGTAGCGCGTGTTGCAAGAGAAGAGTTGGAAGCAAAAACTGGACGACAAGTTGTGTCTCAACTTTCAGCAAAACGATTCTTTGAAGCTCAAAAACCAGAAGAAAATTTAGAGGACAAACTGAATAACGATAACAAGAAAGATAAATAAAAATATGGAATATACAGACAGAGAATTTTGTTTGGAGGTGTGGGGCGATATGGCTTGCTTCACCCGACCAGAGCTTAAAGTGGAGCGTGTCAGCTATGATGTAATTACTCCGTCGGCAGCACGTGCCATATTCGAAGCTATATTCTGGAAACCTGCCATTCATTGGCAGATAACCAAGATAGAAGTACTTAATCCTATCAAGTGGACATCAGTGAGAAGAAATGAAGTTGGGGCAGTTGCCAGTAAATCAGTCATCTATATTGAGGATAAACGCCAACAGAAGAATTCTTTATTGCTTAAAGATGTTCATTATAGAATATGGGCTAAAATGGAATATCGTTCTGTTGCCAAACGTAAAATTGAAAGAGACTTGTTTTCACACGAACCAGGCAAGGACGAGAACCCTATGAAATACTATCAAATGTTTGAACGAAGAGCAAGCAAGGGACAATGTTTCAATCAACCTTACCTTGGCACTCGTGAGTTCTCCGCGTCTTTCCGTCTCATTAATCCAAATGAAGAGGCTTTAACTCCACCCATATCCGAAGAGCAAGGAGGTACAAAAGATCTTGGTATCATGCTCTATGACATGGACTTCAAAGACCCGAAGAACATCCTGCCAATGTTCTATCGTCCACAAATGAAAGATGGCGTTATCATTGTTCCACCAATAAATAGTGAGGAGATTTTAAGATGATACTAAAAGCATTATACGATTACTACAACAGATGCGAAGGTCTAACTCAAAAGGGCTTAGAACAGAAAGAGATAGGCTACCTTATCGTGATAGATAAAGACGGTTCTTTCATTAGAATAGAAAGTAGGATGAAAGATAAAAAGACCGCTCAAACATTTATTGTATTACAAACGATTAAGCGTAGTGGTAAAAAATACGTTCCAAATTATCTTTGGGACAATTATGAATATGTTATTGGAGGTTCTGGTGATAGTTCTATAAAAAATAGTACTTTCATTAATATGATTGAAACATTAAAAAAACGTGCAATTAGTGATAGCTATTTAGACGCAATATCTAAATTCTACAAAAACAATGATGTCATAGAAGAAACGATTAAAAAGGATTCATTATACGAAGAAATGCGTAAGTCCAACAAAAACATATCGTTTCTGTTACAAGGTGAATATAAGATTGCTGCAGAAGACAAGGCTGTGTGGAATTTAGTTTTGAATCAAAACGATGTTGGCATAAATAGAACATGTTTAATAACTGGGCAGAATAACTCAATAGCAAGACTTCATACCACAATAAAATTAACAAAAGATACAGGTCCTTTAGTTTCTTTTAAAACAGACCGCGGTTATGACTCTTATGGAAAAGAACAGGGCTACAATGCTCAAATTAGTGAAAATGCAGAATTTGCCTATACCACAGCTCTCAATGCTATGCTGCAAAAGGGGTCGCATAACAAATTTAGTGTAGGCAATCGAACCTTTGTATTTTGGGCTTCTTCCAATGCCAAAGCAGCAGAACAAGCAGAAGAGAGCCTGTTCGACCTATTGGGTTTTACAGACGAAGAGCAGGATGACCCAAATGCCAAGATTAATCAAGTGCGTAAAGTCTTTACCTCCATTTATTCAGGGACGATGAAGACCTCATTAGACGACCGCTTCTATATACTTGGACTTGCTCCAAATTCGGCTCGAATTGCTGTTGTGTATTGGTCGGAATGTTCCCTTAAAGAATTTGCTGGAACTATTCTTCGTCATTTTAATGATATGGAGATTATTGATACCCGCAAAGATAGAAAACCATATATGGGAATCAAGGATATGCTTGCAGCAGTCTCTCTTAACGGAAAACAGTCAGAAGCTACTCCCAACCTCCCAGAGGCTGTTGTCAAAAGCATCTTCCAAGGAACACCGTATCCGTTCACGTTGTTTTCGGCATGTATTCGCAGAATAATAGCAGAGTCTGGTAACAAAGACAAAAATGCAATTCGCATAGCTCGCATGGCTATCATCAAAGCTTATCTTAACAGAATAAATGATAATAACAAAAAAATTGACACTATGTTAGACAAAAGTAACACAAATCAAGGCTACCTATGTGGTCGCCTCTTTGCAGTTCTTGACAAGATTCAAGAAGATGCAAACGGAATTAGCAGCATACGTGAAAGATATATGAATGCTGCAAGTGCAACACCTGCTTCTGTATTTGCTACCATCCTCAATCTTTCTTCACATCACATGGAGAAATTGGCTAACGAAAGCAGAAGAATATTCTATGAAAAGATAAAGCAAGAAATCATAGACAAGATTCCCGCAACAGGTTTTCCTGCACATCTTGATCTTCAAGATCAAGGCAGATTTTTTATCGGATACTACCATCAGAGACAAGATTTCTTTACAAAGAAAGAGGATTAAGAAAATATTAAAATATTAACACTTTAAATAACTTATTATGGCTGAAATTAATAATAGAATCGACTTCGTTTACATGTTTGATGTACAGGATGGAAATCCCAATGGTGATCCTGATGCAGGAAACCTTCCTCGTGTTGATGCCGAGACGGGTATGGGCTTGGTGACAGACGTTTGCTTAAAACGCAAAGTTCGCAACTATGTTCAAATAGCAAAAAACTTGGCAGACGGATATGATGTTTATATCAAAGAAAAGGCTGTCTTAGGAAGAGCACATATAGATGCATTCAACGCATTAGGATACTCACTTGGAGAAAGAGTTACTCTGTCAATAGAGGAAAATATGTATAATGAACTATCCGACTTGTCGTTACCGTATGGAGTATCATTGGATAACGAGAATGATAACTATTCCGTCGTCTTAGAAGCAGATATAGATAAAGACGAAATAAAAAAGTGGCTAAAAGATATAACTATCAGCCCTGAAACAAGAAAAAAAATAAACGAGGCATTAAAGGCTTCTAAGCCTAAAAAAGTAACTCCTGAGGAGCAAGAAGGTGGTAGAAAATGGATGTGTAAGCATTTTTATGATATTCGTACCTTCGGTGCAGTGCTATCATTAAAATCTGCTCCCAACTGTGGCCAAGTAAGAGGTCCTATCCAGTTCACCTTTGCTCGTTCTGTTGATCCAATAGCAACAGCAGAACATTCTATTACTCGAATGGCTGTAGCAACAGAAAAAGAAGCGAAAAAACAAAATGGCGATAATAGAACTATGGGGCGCAAGGCTACAGTTCCTTACGGACTATACGTCTGCCACGGTTTTATATCAGCCAATCTTGCCAAGCAAACTGGCTTCTCAGAGGAAGACTTACAACTTTTCTTTGAAGCGTTAAAAAACATGTTCGACGTAGACCGTTCTGCCGCACGTGGACTGATGAGCGCACAGAAATTCATTATCTTCCGTCATGACTCTATCCTTGGTAACGCTCCAGCAAACAAGCTTTTCGACTTGGTGAAAATCAAGAAAAACACGGATGCTGCACCAAGATCGTTCAACGACTACGATGTAACAATAGACAAAGACTCTGTTCCTAACGGTGTTACAGTTGAAGAATTGATTTAGTATCATCATGTATACTGAAGACGAAATGCTCATGTTGTCGGGGATACAGCACTTTATGTTCTGCCCCCGACAATGGGCTTTGATTCATATCGAACAACAATGGGCAGAAAATAAGCTGACGACTGAAGGACAAATCCTACACAAGAATGTGGACAACCCCTTCTATCGTCAGAAAAATGGTGATGTCATAACACTTCGTTCCCTACATATCGCCTCAAAAGAATTAGGACTATATGGCATAACTGATGCAGTAGAACTTATACCATCAGATAGTTCAGAGGATGCCATTACCCACAATCGCTACAAGGGTTATTGGAAGCCATACCCTGTAGAATACAAAAGAGGGCATCATAAACCAGACGAGAGAGATGAGGTGCAATTGGCAGCACAGGCAATGTGCTTGGAAGAGATGTATGGCATTAACATTCCTTATGGAGCGTTGTATTATGATGAGGTGAAGCATAGAGAAACTATCTCTATTACCGAATCGTTAAGAAACACCACCATTCAGTGTGCTAAGCAAATGCACGAAATATTTAAAACAGGTGTTTTACCTAAAGCCAACAAACAGCGCCATTGTAAGAACTGTTCGTTAGTAAATATTTGTATGCCAGAAATGAGTGACTGCGCTCAAGTGTCAACCTATTTAAGCAAAAACCTATATGAGGATATTACTTAACACACTATACGTAACAACACCAGAAGCCTATCTTAGCAAAGACGGGCTTAATGTAGTAGTATCCGTTAAACAAAACGAGATATTCCGCATTCCTATTCACAACATTGAACAAATTATCACCTTTGGCTATATGGGCGCAAGTCCAGGACTTATGAAGTTATGTGCTGACAACAACGTCTCCTTGACTTTCCTGTCACCACAGGGTAGATACATAAGTCGTTCTCAAGGACCGACAAAAGGAAACGTATTGCTAAGAAAAGCTCAATACCGAAATTCTGACGAGCCTAATTATGCCCTTCATCTCTGCAAACTTTTTATAGGAGGGAAAATTCAAAACTATCGTAATATATTGTGTCGTTTCTTAAGAGACAACGGAAAAGATTCTTCTATTTCTGAAATTGCTGATAATTTACAAAGATGCAAAAGAAAGGTATTGAATGCTGACTCTATAGATATTGTTAGAGGCATAGAAGGAGAAGCTGCGACCTATTACTTCAGCGTGTTCTCTCGCCTTCTGCTCAATCAGAAGGAAGATTTTGTTTTTGAAGGGCGAAATCGTCGTCCTCCTAAAGATGCAATCAATGCTATGTTGTCGTTCATTTATACACTTATATGCAACGATATGACGGCTGCATTAGAAACTGTAGGTTTAGACCCATACGTTGGGTTTATGCATACACTAAGATCTGGACGTGCTTCATTAGCATTGGATATGATGGAAGAATTAAGAGCTTATTTAGGAGACAGATTAGTACTGTCTTTAATAAACAGAAAACAAATAACAATAAAGGATTTCATAAAACAAGGTGACGAGGGGATTGTTATGACCGACTCAGGTCGAAAAACTATACTTTCCGCTTGGCAAAACAGGAAGAAGGAACAAATAACACATCCGTATCTTAATGAGAAAGTCAGCATCGGTCTTCTACCTTATATACAAGCAATGTTATTAGCGAGATTTATCCGAAAGGATATTGATGATTATCCTGTATTCTTAATAAAATAGCTTATGTTTGTTCTTATTACTTATGATGTGAACATCACATCACCACATGGCGCAAAACGCTTACGCAATGTGGCAAGAGCGTGTATAGATTATGGTAAGCGTGTTCAAAACTCCGTTTTCGAATGTATCTTAACAGAAGCCCAGCTTGTTATGTTAAGGAATAAATTAAATACAATTATAGACTCAGAGCAAGACAGTATTAGGTTTTATATTCTGGGGAAAAATTGGAAGAATAAAGTGGACACTATAGGAAAGAACAATGGAATAGACATTTCTGGAGAGTTGATTATATAAAATGCGAACCTAATGCTTTGCATAAAAAGCCTAAAGGTTCGCACATACTGATATTCAGCATATTAAAAAGGCAAATGGTGAATTATCATTTTCTAATCGCAAATTTTGATATCTTTCGCAAATTTACTAACTTTGCATAGTGATATTCAGACATTTGCTGAATATACTGTCGCACCCTACGTGGGTGCGTGGATTGAAACACCATTTCGTTTACCCATAACTCTCTTAATATTAGTCGCACCCTACGTGGGTGCGTGGATTGAAACCTGCATATCCTGAACATCATCGGTTTCATCAACAAGTCGCACCCTACGTGGGTGCGTGGATTGAAACTCTATTGTTTTATTTTGCTGTACTAAGTATTTAGTCGCACCCTACGTGGGTGCGTGGATTGAAACATGTCGAACATTTCAAATACCATATCCGTATTCAGTCGCACCCTACGTGGGTGCGTGGATTGAAACAGAAACGTCTCCGTGCGGAAGTGGCGGATGGTGCAGTCGCACCCTACGTGGGTGCGTGGATTGAAACACCTCCTCTGCCCAATGTATCACGCTCGACGAACGTCGCACCCTACGTGGGTGCGTGGATTGAAACACCATCGCCTCGTACATGGTGCCGTGCTTGTCCTCAGTCGCACCCTACGTGGGTGCGTGGATTGAAACGTACATAAGTACGTCAGTACAAACGTACCAACGTAAGTCGCACCCTACGTGGGTGCGTGGATTGAAACTATGGATAGTACTAACAGTGCTGCCACCACCGAGGTCGCACCCTACGTGGGTGCGTGGATTGAAACTTGACAGAATAATTATCGTCCGCCAAATCATTAGAGTCGCACCCTACGTGGGTGCGTGGATTGAAACTTTGTGTATGACCTTTTTCAGGTGACAATAACAGCTAGTCGCACCCTACGTGGGTGCGTGGATTGAAACCAGGG
>ERZ1023666.761-NODE-761-length-12462-cov-29.793745_pt1 | contig 12462 bp, 6 predicted proteins | sample MGYA00380341_ERZ1023666 | MGnify/ENA primary metagenome ERZ1023666 (study PRJEB33179, sample SAMN07448983) | human gut metagenome | biome: Human-gut; feature: Human associated habitat; material: Faeces | host: Homo sapiens | place: India: Bhopal | collected...
GCTCTCATTGCGAAGCAGATAAACCTGCTTACCAGCCAGCACATCGTCTTGATGACCCTTACAATATTCACGGAAGGAAGTAACAAAGTTCAGTTCTCCCAAGTTTAATGCCACAGGAGACACCTTCAACGTAGGCTCACCAGTTACAACATCCACATAAGGACGATTACCATTGGTATCTTTCTCTGCAAGGAAGACCAAAGGCTTATACAGATGTTCCTCCACATTCAATGCCTTGAAATAAGGAGCATCAAGAACTAAGTCTTCACCAAATTCATTGGCCTCCACCTGCGCCTGCAATGTTTTCAAATAATCTACCACATTATACAGGTCGTTACGAACCTCTATTTCATATTCATCAGGCATACCTATATTATAATAAGTAACGCGTGTCTCCTTCAGATGCTTTTGCTCTTCCTTCGACTTGGCCTTCTTGTAAGCCATATCCATATAGCCTCGAAGCAGACTGATTGTAACATTCTGCCACAACTCCACATTCTTTCCGAAATCATGAAAGTTCAAACGGTCTTCAGGAATTGACAATTCGTACCAGGAAGGATTTGCCATCAGATACTTCAAGTCTTCCAATCGCAATTCCAGATTATACCAACCTCGCTCTGCCTTCATACCCTGCAAGGCAAAGAACACTTCCGTCCAGTCTATCCAATTCAAATGCTCCTGTCCCAAAACACCAATATAGCGACTTGCTGCATTAGCAGTTTGAACATTCTTGCTTCTCAGCAAATCCACCTTTGGATATTTGTCCAGTTTTACATTCACCTTTTTCATCAGGCTTTCATCGGCAGGTTCCACCACGGCAGACTTCTTGAAGTTATAGCCATCCACGACTTTCGGCAATGAGAGATGAAGAGCATCTAAATCAACAGACTTAATGGTTTTGATGACAATCTTCTCATAGTCTATCTCATTGGTTGGCAAACCTTCATCCTCCAAATATGCCTTGAAGGCTTCCATATAATCAGCCCGCACGCCAAAGATATTCAGAGTCTCGATAGTTGACAAATTCTTTGGAATCATCTCGTCCTGATAGCAGGCATCCAGCATCTTGCTTCGCTTCAGAGAATATCTGTATCCCTTCAGACGAACGCCACGACCAAAGAGCTGAATAATCTCAGAACCTTCGCTACGTCCCACATTCATCAGCCCCATCACAGAAACTCGCCAACTGCTCCATCCTTCGGTAAACTTCTTGGAACCAATCAGGATGTTGACAGTTGAATCTTGAGAATTGATATTGTTGAAGAGACTTGAAGTACCGAATGCTTTCGTTTCACAAAGGAATCCTTTATCCTGCAAGAGTTTCAGCAATTCCTTACCATCTCCCACATTGATGACACCGAAATAATCCTTAGCACTTCCTACCCTCAATCCAATCTCCTCAAAACCTCCTTTTTGAAGGTCGATATGAAGTTGGGCACCATGGATATTGGAGTGGAAAAGATCCCGCAGGATAGCATCATAGATGTTCTCGGCAAACTTCTGTTTGTCATCTTCTACGAGATAACCACCTTTAAGCGCCAGGAAAGAGTTGCCAAATACAGAATAACCATTCTTTGTTTTCAATCCATCTTCCGAACTGAGCAAACGACGGATATAACCTGAAAACTCTGTACGATTTCGGATAAAATCCTGCAAGAACAAGAGTATCTGAGTTACATCCGATACCTGATTCTTATTTTCCTTGCTCACAGCCTTTACGCTACTTCCCACAAATATTCCCAATGGTTTCTCCACCAGAAACCTGTTATGAATCCGCACATCACTCTGATAGATTTTAGTCTGTTCATAAAGACATAGCAAATATGCCGTGAGATACATATTGAGCAGATCATCATCATTCCAGTCGTTCATATTCATGATACGATAATCCTTGCCATATCCATCGGCATAGAAATAACGATAGGAATAATCAAAGAGTGTAGCCTTACCATATTGGTCGAACATCGCCTTCCGGTCTTTGGCATTGCTCTTTGCAGAAATGGCTTGACCAAAGGTAGCAGAATACTCAAAGGAGAAGCCTTCCTCGGTCAGTTTCTGGCGATACCCCATCCAGACATCACCACTGGAACCTTTGTGACCTTCATCTACCAATACCAGGTTGTTGCCCTCGAAAGCCTCAACAGCTACCGTTTTATCTCCATCCTTATCTGCCAATTTATTGATGTCGATGATTTCTACAGCCTTGCCTTGAAACAAACCACCAACACCTTGCTTACTGAACATAGCAACATCCATATTAGAAGCCTTCAACTCTTCATAATGCTGACGGCTCAATCCTTCATTTGGAGTCAATACGATGATACGGTTGAGTTTCTTGGCGTGATGGATTCTGGCATACTCCTGATATTGCTTGATGTTGACATGCATCAGCAGAGTCTTGCCCGAACCTGTTGCATTCCAATAGGCCAACTTATTCAAGTCATCAACCGTAAAGTCGGGCAACTCGTGCCAGGTTTCTGCACGATGATTGAAGTCTTCATGCAGAAAACGATTCAGGTTGTCGCAAAGTGCCTGCGGATTACTGAAATACTGGTCGAGATAGATTTCCGTGAACAAGAGGGATAGATACTGGAAGTACTTCCACTTGATAGGTTCATTTCGCTTCTCGTTGATCTCATCAGTAAACTTCACGATATGCTGGTCGTAAAAGTACAACTGTTCTATGGACAAAGGACCGGTAGCATAGAGCTTATGACAAAGCTCATGATAGAGTTTTGACTCGTGGTCATCATTCAATCCTTCGTATGCAGGATCCTTGAGATCACGAGACAAAACCTCCAAGTCCTTACAGCCGAACAGCTGCAAGATATAATGAAACAGGACCAGTGCCTGCTGCAGTTTTCCTTTTTTCTGTATTTTCTTAGCCATAATAAGACCTATTCAAACATTCTCTTCTTAAACTCTTCCTCAATGAGTACTACTTTCCAATGTTCCTCATCCGTCTTGATATTCGGTAATGTATTATCACCATTTACATAAATCTTATCGAACTCTGAGTCTGTGGTGCAGTAGGCTTGCTTTCGGAAGAATTCATTCAAGTCTTCGTTGCTCACCTTGTTGCAGTTTCTCCAAATCACAAGGGTTCGCTCATTGCCGATATGGGTGATACCTTCCACCACACAGTAACCATCCTTAGGATAACGGAGCGTCTCTACATTCAGACCGATAAGGTAGTTGAAGGTTTCCACCATATCAACATGGGTATCTACCAACTCATTATCCTTGGTTGTCTTTATAGACATGGCAAAAGGGTTCTTAAACCATTCCAGGTTGAAGAGATCTCCCTTGGTTTCTGTATCGAGCATATAACGGAGGAAATAGGTTTCCTCGAAATCGCCCTTGCCATTCTCGTTATCAAACTCGAGTCGCTGGTTCTTTGGCTGCAAATTATTCAATGTATCCTCGTACTGCTCCAGGCGGATGTACTTGAAGCATTGAGAAATGCCTTTACGGGAAACAGGCTTGCCATCCTTCCAATCCTCGGAATAGATTACTTTTTCGATGCGAGGAAAAAGAACAGTTTCAAAATGGCTTCCCATATCCATTGTTATATATTTTCGATTTCCATTATCTGCACGATTATAGCCTATCACTGAATGCACCGTAGAACCGCTTCCACCAAAATAATCTAGCACCGTAACATTTTTATCAGCGCCTACACCTTGAAGCAGAAGCATTTGATTCATAAACGCCAATGGTTTCTTACCATTTCTAAATTCAACGCCACCTTCATCTGTAGCATTATTAAATGCCTTTTCAAAATCAAAGAAATTTGGATAAGGAATGTCTATAACATCTTTTCTATTTACTGGCATACCTTGGAAATAATCTCCATTTTTTCTTTTTCCATCAGCATCTGGAGTTTTAAAGAATCTAAATCCTAAACCATCTTCTCCTATTCCTTCAACTTTAAATAAATATCCGGCATACGCTTCAGATATATTTTCTAAATTGCCCGTATAAAATCGACCACTAGAATTTCCTTCACGAATACTTCCTCTAACACTTATTGCTTTTAAAAAAGATTCATTTGGAATACTTTCCTTTGTTACAACGTATTGCCCTGGAGCATAAAATTCCACCTTTTTATTATCTAAGATGTCTATCTTCTCAGGCTTATCAAGAAGTTTTATTGAATATTTATATTCATCTATAGACGTATTATCCTTATGTCTTTTTTGCGGTTTAAAATCATCAGAAGCAGCATAACAAACGGCAGACTCATACACTTCATGGAAATCTTTATCACCCTTAAGTATTCGATCTTCATGACGTACTTTAATAGACATGGTAGTCAAATACTTTGCAAAAGTCTCTTCCATTAGTAATTTTAAATCAAACAGTTCATTCTCATTTATACTGACAATGATGCTACTCTGTTCTTTAGAGAACAACGTCTTTAATAAAGCAAATCGATTGTCCATCATAGAAAGCCATGATGAATGCATATACATATCTTTATATACAAATCCATCTGAACCTGTATTATATGGAGGATCGATATATATAGTTTTGATTGAAGATCTATACTTTTTTTGAATCGCTGATAATCCTTGATAATTATCACTTTTTATCAGCAATCCATTACACTCCTCATCCACTTTCTCCATACTTCCCACGAGTTTATGCTTGAACTCGGCACTAAAGAACTTGGTGTCAAGCACAAGGAAAGGATTGTCTTCCAGGAACTTTTCTGTTAATGGCTCACTATAGCCCTCGGTCATCATATCCCCTTTGATTTCATCGATAGCAAAGAGGCGAACCCATTCTTTTCTTTGGGCATCATTGGCTGTAATCTCAGAGTAAAGGGTACGAGGAATGCGGTCGAGCGTGATGCAATAATCACAACCGACTACAAACTTTTTCTTGAGCCACAACTTCTTCTGGAAGTCTTCGAGCTGGGCAAGGAAGGTGATAATCTTCTCTCCTACCAACTTGATGGCTTTCACTTGTGCCAAATGCTCCATGATATGAGTGGCATCCAAATCATCCAAGAACATTACCTCATTTTTGATATAGAAATCAAGTTCTCTACGAAGGAAACCGCCCAGGTCTTTGTGGATGAAATAATCAAAGTTGTTCTTTGCCGTATAGTCTTGCAGATGCTTCATCAGCAAAGTGCGTTCCTTATTCTTTTCTGTTGGCACCTTTTCATTGACCAACTCTGCAAAGTCGGCATATTTTCCTTCTGCAAACGCAGAAATAACCTTAGCCTCAGCATCCTTGATAAGTGCATCCTGCTTGGTTGTCTTCGGCATCAGCTCATAAGTAAAGAAGATGTTTAGCTCACCATCATCCTCTGCGATACAGTCCTCTTCACAAAGTTGGAAGCGGCGCTCCATATTGTTGGCTGCCTTATTGTTGTTCTGCTCAGTATCCGCATCACGAAGAACAAAGTGTATCTTACGACGGCTGGTTGGCAACACGAACGAGTAATTCTTGAAATACTCAGAAGTCTTGATGTAATACTGGTCGGCATTTGCCCAATACAACTTCACTTCCTCACCACTATAAGGAATAGCATAGGCATCGTCCTTATAGCGACGCTTAGAGATAAAATCGCCACCCTCATAATAACGGCTAAAGAATTTAGCCAAATGAGAAAACACCTCATTCTCCATGGCAGAAATATCAGTTCCTGCAGCAGTTTGAGCCTTCAAAATCTTTGTAACTTCAGGAACAAGGCGATTGTTCAAGAATGCCTCGATATCCTTACGCTTCTGATTCATAATGCGATATATACCAAAGTCGAGTTCGGCTTGGTCGAGTTGCAGTATTTCTGCAAGTATATCTCTAAATTTCTGTTCGTATAGTGTCATTGTTTATTCCTTAGTTATATTATTTTTGCTTTGATTCCGATTCATTTCTTTAAAGTCCAATGCACGCAGAAGAGTTCTTCTTCCGTAATATGCTGCTGGATAAATGCCTTCACTTTGTCTATCATTCCGTCTCGCTTCTCCTCTATCTCATCTTCCAGATTAAAGATTTCGGCTCGCTTACGCTTCTGCTGACGAGTAAGGGTATTCAATTCCTTTTCCAGGGTCAATGTTTGCTGTGCATTCTCCGAACGACTCAAAAGTCTTTTCTTCTCCTTGATTTTAGCCTTGATGTCTTTCAGTTCATTCTCCAAAGTGAGCTGCTGGTCTTCTGCCCATTTCTCGATATGCTGAATTTCAGCATCAAGCAAAGCCTTGTTTCGTTCTTCTATCTGAACGGTCAAGGCTGCTCGCCGGTTATCATACAGGGAAGCTAACTTCTGGCTTGCTTCCTCCTGCACACGAACTTTTCCCGTACATTTCGATGGTATATTCAATAGTTTTTCAGCAAACTCCTGACTCAAAGCCGTTCCATCTTCCGCAAGTGTCGTCAGCACAATGTGCTGTTCCTGCTGTCCTTCGGATATAAAAGAAACAAGATGAGCCTGAAGCCATCCACTTTCATAAGCACATTGTTCTATATCTGCCACCTTATAACGATATAGGCTATAATCGAAGAGGAGATTCTGCAGACTTTGCTCATTCTGCTTACACAAGGCAATGACCTTTTGAGCCAAAGGATGAGACAAACGATAATTGATGTATTGCGATTGCAGCGTAGTTATCTGATACATGCCGCATTCTGCTGCCACATCAGGATAAGGATTGTGCTTCAAGCGAAAGACGAGATTGGTTTCATCTACCACTTCTACATTCTCCTTACCAAGCGTAGCAATAGTTATCGTCCAAAGCCAGCGATGGAACTTATTCAGATTTCCCATATCCTTGCCTTGGCGAATCTTCAGCAATCCCACTACATCTTCATCAAAGTTTTCAAGCAGTTGCTTGCGCGTATCTTGCATCGTTGCCTTGATACTCGCATCCATCTCTTGCTGAATCTGGTCGAAAGCAGCATTGATTTCTTCGGGAGTACGGCACTGCTGATAGATGTTGAGCATCCGCTTCTCGAAGTCAACACCCGACTCGATGCTACCCAACACCTCATCACTCGAACCGAAGACACCATCAAAGAGATGGAATTTCTCAGAAAGCAGTTGGAACACACGCACATCAGCTGCATTTGTCTTGTTGATGAAGTTGAAAACCACAACATCATTCTTCTGTCCATAACGATGGCATCTACCTATGCGCTGCTCTACCCGCTGAGGATTCCACGGCAAATCGTAATTTACGATAAGCGAACAAAACTGAAGGTTGATACCTTCGGATGCCGCCTCGGTAGCAATCATGATTTCGGCTTCGTCTCTGAAATAATCTACAATAGCCTGGCGCTTGTTTGCCGACAAAGAAGGGGTAAAGGCTGATGTGCTTATATTCCGCTCTTTCCATGCCTTATATATCTTCCGGGAAGTTTCATCATTGTTGGAACCATTGAAGAGTACTATCTTGCCCATATAACCATTCTCCTCTAAAATCTGTTTCAGATAGAGCTGGGTACGGGTACTTTCCGTGAATATCAAAGCTTTACGGTTGGCTCCCAACTCTTCCATCTTCTGAAAGCCGGTATGGAGTGCCGACAAGAGGCAATCACCTTTTTTATTGCTACTGATGCCATTGGCAAGATCATATAGACGTTGAAGTTCCTTGATTTCATCCTTGATGCCTTCTATCTCATCGGGAGTAAGGATTTCTCCTTCCTGTTCGTTCTCATCCTGCTCATTCCATTCATCCCAATCATCACCCAACATATCCTCGGCAACCATGGCAAATTCTCCATCTTCTCCATACCAGCCTTGCTGTTTATCTGTAGAATAAGGAGCTATCTTGGTCTGCAAACGGTCGATAAGCGTTTTGAGCGTATAGCCGATTGCGAAAGTTGATGAAGACATAAGCTTTCGGAATATCAACGTAATCAACTGACGCTGACTGGTTGGTAATCCGTAAGAATCATCACGACGAAGATACTCGCTGATTTGATTATAGAGTTTCTGCTCTTCAACGGCAGGATAATATTCCTGCGACATCGGGATACGGGAAGTATATTTTACATACTCCGTAACCTGTTTGCGAAGCGTGCGATGCACGATGGGGCGAAGACGTCTGCGAAGATCACCAAAAGCAATATCATCGTTTTTGTTACTATAGCAATACTGCGCCTTGAAACTCTTCAAGTCACCAAAGTAATGGTCATCGATGATACTTACCAGACCATATAATTCCTCAATGTTATTCTGAAGCGGAGTGGCGGTAAGGAGGAGTTTATGACTATCAGAAAAAGCTGATTTCAGACGGGAAGCCATCGAAGGGGTTGACTTATAAACATTGCGCAGTTTATGAGCCTCATCATAAACCACCAGGTCCCAATGAGTGCGCGACAAGATTTCGGCTTGTCTGGAAGCAAACTGATAAGAGCAGATATAGATTTGCTTACCATCGGAAAGATGGTCTAAAGAAATCCCCTTTTTCTTTTCGAGAATAAAAGAATCCAGAAAGAACTTTTCCTCCAGCTCCATGCTCCACTGTCGGCGAAGGGTAGCTGGAGCAACGATGAGGATACGACGCTTACGTTCAGCCCAAAACTGGCTGATAACAATACCAGCCTCTATCGTTTTTCCCAATCCCACCTCATCGGCAAGGATAACACCTTTGGAGAAAGGAGATTGGAATGCAAAAAGAGCCGCCATCACCTGATGGGGGTTCAGATCGACACGTGCCTCCGACAAGACACCCGTCAACTTATCATCATCAGCACCGCCCCTATTGCGTGACAACTGCCAGGCATAATACAAGAGCTGCGCAGATGAATAAGGGATTTCCTTTTTCATCGTCGCTATAGAAAAAATGAGCGTTGAACTTCATTCAGAGAATGGGCTAACACATAATGCCCGAGAGATAGATACAAAAGAAGCGTGAGCTTCCCTTATCTAACTCTCGGGCATTTGGCGTGGCCCATTCCTACAGATAAGTTCAGCCCACGCTATAGCGCAGGCATTCACTTATTCTATGTAGGAAATACGTCTTTAAATCGCCAAATTTCGAGAGTATTCCGAATATCGTAAACGCTTTGTATATTAATATGTTATATGTCTAAAGTTTTATTCTTTCTGTTTCTTATTATTCTATTTTATTTGTTCAACTTATGTTACAAGGGAGCAGCCGCCTGGGGCAACCTTTCCCTTTTCGAGGGCAAAGTTACAAAAAATAAATGAAATATGCAACTTAATACCTCAAAATATCTTTTACCGAGTAAATTTTACTTGAAGCATCAAAGGAGAAATACTGGTCGTCCATAATCATATAATCCTCTCTCTGCTTCTTGCTCAGACTCTTAATATCGGGAAACATAGATATCGGAACTATCACTTCTCGACCATCAGTCAAAAACACAGCCATAGCACCACGCTTAACTCCAAAATCCAGTTTCTTAATTCCCAAAGTAGTATCTTTGAATTTACACATAGGTTGTCCTTCCATTATTATATATTGTTTCTTTCGAGGGCAAAGTTACAAAAAACAAATGAGATTCCCCCATTTTTATGAAATAATATTGGGATATCACGAAGAAAAGTCGAAATTTTCAACATAATAGTTTTAATAGCAGGACATAAATATGAATGAAATAAGATATATAAACATGTACATTGTTGAATTCGGACATATGCAAATTGAAGCTCAGATATTCCAATCGGTGATTGGAATATGTTTGGGAAAGTCTTATAGAATCTTGTAAAGCTATATAAACAGCTCTTAGCAATCCCCTTACAATATGTATTATTGATAGCACAAATATACATTTTTTATATATAAAAGTTTGGAGAATACAAAGAAAACTTGTATTTTTGCCTGAAAGAATGGAATTTTAGTGAAACAAACAAAATAAACAGAAGAAATCATGATTAACGACAGAAGACAACTGGCTGAAGTTTTTCAGCAAACTATAGATATTGTACTGGAGGGACATTACACCTCAGAGAATGGGGAGGAAGTGAAACTGCCCGACAACACGAAGATGCTGAAGGAAAGCAGATTCTATACCAAGCCACAGGATGCTTCAAACATACCTACCCTTGCAGAAGGTTCCACCAAGATTATAGTGAAGAATGACGACAGCATCCATTGCGGTCATCAGTTGCAACAGGAAGGCTACAATCCCGTGGTTCTCAACCTGGCAAGCCGTCGCAACCCGGGCGGTGGCGTAAAGAACGGAAGCCGGGCACAGGAGGAGAGCCTCTTCCGCAGCACCAACCTCTTTCTCTCTATGTATCGTTATGCAGAATATGCTGAGGATTACGGTTTGGAGAAAAGCAAGTTCCAATATCCGATGCCTGTGAGATTCGGAGGCATCTATGTGCCAGATGCCACCGTGTTCAGGGCAGGAGCCAAGGATGACTTCGCCTTGCTCGATACTCCTTATTATATGTCGTTCGTGGCAGTAGCGGCCATCAATCATCCTGATTTAGATAGAGATGGGAACATCTGCGAAGAAGATGCCGCACTGACGAAAAACAAAATGAGGACGATGCTGCGTATCGGTCTGCTGAACGGACACGACAGCATCGTGCTCGGTGCTTTCGGTTGCGGTGCCTTCCACAATCCTCCGAAACATATCGCAAGACTGTTTCACGAAGTCATCGACGAGAAGGAGTTCAAGGACAAGTACAAGCTCATCGCATTCGCCATCCTTGAAGACCATAACTCGCCAAGAGGTGGAAACCTACAACCCTTCATCGAGGAATTCAAGTCATAAACTCCCACAAATCATAAGTTCCCACAGTTCATAAGCTCCCACAGATTTCACAGATTTACACAGATGGGGCTTGATTAGCAGTAATCAATTCCTCGCTTCTCGCACTCACCTCGCAGGGCGGCGAGGAAGTAACTGCGCTCGCTGCCCCAACCACGAACCTTGCGCTCGTGATCCACGGTCTGCTTCAAACGCTCATCGCTGTAAGCGGCAAAACGGGCAGCATACGCTGAAATTCTTGACTCGGCATAGCCTGCATCAACAGTTGAAGACTCGGCATTAGCTGCCATTACACTCTCATTGTTCTTTTTGTTCTTTAAATCTGAATTTGGATTCATAAAGATAATTATTTTAAGTTGTTAAACACTTACGCATTCTTTTACCACCGTGGTTATCTCTATGCGAAACTCGGTTGGTGTGCCGCAACTGGGCAACTCTTAATGCTTGATTTCGGATGCAAAAGTACATCATTATTTTGAAACCACCAAATTTATTCGAGATTATTTTTCTTGTTTTTTTTCCTTCTTCTAAAGAAGAAGATTTTTCGGGGGTAGCAGAAAGTAAGGAAATACCCGACTTGATTAGAAGAGATATACCCGACTTGATTGAAGGAGATACTCTTTAATGGTTAAACTTTCCTATATTTACATTATAATAGTATCATAATAATAAAATTATAATTATCTTTGCACAATGATTATCAGAAAGATATAAGACTATTCAAAGACAATAAAGAAGATAATAAAGAAGATTATATACAATGATAGAGAATCCGTTTATTCTGCGAGGATACATATCCGACGCTTACTTCTGTGATAGAGAAAAGGAAACCATCGACTTGATAAGAGAAATCAAGAATGGCAATAAAATCACCCTGATTGCACCTAGAAGAATCGGCAAGACAGGGTTGGTGCAACACGTCTATGCCCAAGAAGAAATCAAGGATAAATACTATACATTTCTTGTAGATATTTATGCCACGAAAAACCTAGCTGACTTCATTCAGGAACTAGGCAGAAGTATTCTGCAAAGTCTGAAACCTAAAGGCACCAAAGTAGTGGAACATTTTCTTAACTGCCTCCACTCACTCCGTTCGTCCATCAGCTTCGACATGAATGGCGTGCCTTCGTGGGGAGTAGATTTGGGAGAAATCACCAGTCCAACCACAACGCTCGATGAAATTTTCCATTATCTGGAGAGCGCTGATAAGCCTTGCATCGTGGCCATTGATGAATTTCAAACCATCAGCAGTTATAGAGAAGCGAATGTGGAAGCCATACTGCGCACTTACATTCAGCACTGTCATAATGCCAGTTTCATCTTTGCCGGATCTCAGCGTAACATGATGTCGGAGATGTTCTTGAGTCATGCCCGTCCTTTCTATCAAAGCACCTCCATTAAAACACTGAAAGCTATTGATAGAGAGGTGTATGCAGACTTCGCTACTCATCTTTTCGAAGAAAGACAGAAGCATATCAAACGAGAAACTATTTATCAGATATACGACCGTTTTGACGGCATCACCTGGTATCTGCAGAGGATGCTCAATAAGATTTTCTCGCTCACGGAAAGGACAGATGATAAGATGATGGAAAGGGCTGACGATAAGATGATGGAACTGGCACTCAACTCGATTATAGATGAGAGTGCTTTTGCATACGAAGCACTTCTCTTTCAATTGCCAGCTAAGCAAAAGGAACTTCTCTTTGCCATCTGCAACGCTGGCAAGGCTCAAAACATCATGTCATCGGCATTCATCAA
>ERZ1023666.778-NODE-778-length-12271-cov-10.161428_pt1 | contig 12271 bp, 8 predicted proteins | sample MGYA00380341_ERZ1023666 | MGnify/ENA primary metagenome ERZ1023666 (study PRJEB33179, sample SAMN07448983) | human gut metagenome | biome: Human-gut; feature: Human associated habitat; material: Faeces | host: Homo sapiens | place: India: Bhopal | collected...
ACTCTATACCTCTTAAGGCTGCCTTCGCACGAAGCATCAACTCTGTAGCCGTGCGCCTCGGACAAGAGATGGGCATCACGCGCATCGCCGAAACTGCACATAAGATGGGCATCGAGAGTCCGCTCGACGAGACCCCAGCCCTCGCACTCGGCTCAAGCGATATCAACCTCCTCGAGCTTGCCAACGCCTACAGCACCGTCGCCAACGACGGCAAGTACGTGAAACGCGTACTCGTAACACGTATCGTCGACCGCAACGGCAAAGAGGTGTACAAGGCTCCGCTCAACGAAGAGCAGGTAATCCCGTACAAGAGCGCGTTCCTCATGCAGCAAATGCTCATGGGCGGCACACGCGAGCCAGGCGGCACATCAATGAGCCTCAACGGATACGTAGGCAACTTCCGCGACACCGACTGGGGTGGCAAGACCGGTACGTCAAACAACCACTCCGACGCATGGTTTATGGGTGTCAGCCCGAAACTCGTCGTAGGCGCATGGGTGGGTGGCGAATACCGCTGCATCCACTTCCGCACCGGCGCACTCGGACAGGGCTCACGCACCGCACTCCCCATCTGCGGCTACTTCCTGCAGTCGGTGCTGGGCGACCCGGCATTCGCAAAGTATCGCACCAAGTTCGGCAAACCGAAGGACGACGACATCACCTCCGCAATGTACAACTGCCAGAGCTACTACATGCGCGAGAAGAACGACTCTACCAACACCGACAGCATACACGTCGAAGAAGAGATTGTGCTCGACGAGAATGGCGCACCAATAGAACGCCACTCCGCTACCGAACCAACAAAGGAAGGCTCGCCCGAGCAGCAGTCTAATGCGCACAAGCATCCCAAGGAAGAAGTCGTGAACTTCGACGACCTGTAATTCCCTACTCTGAACATCTGTATTGATATACAACATATCTATACTGATATATAACAAATGTGGGCATGGCGAAAGCCATGCCCACATTGCTTTTTATCGTCAACGCTTCGGCATTCTTCTATTATTTTTCAGTCACTCATGGTTATTGAACCGTTTTTTAATATTTACCTGTACCATTACAATATTTGCACTTACCAGTGCCACTACATGTGCGGCAGTATCCATTATTACAATAAATGCATTTTCTACCCATAGTTCCGATACCTGTTCCTGCGCATCGTGCACATTTACCCCTTAAGCAATTTGTAGCTGTACACTTGCCGGTTCCATAACATCCAGTACATTTTCTACTTCCACCATCAGAACCTCCAGAACCACCAGAACCTCCAGACCCGCCACCACTATAGGTTGGCTCTTGCCTCAGAGTGTATTGCAACAATGACCCGTCATTCTTGCTAAATGTGTATGTGAACGTTTTGACATAACCAGATGTATTAGCATTAGCCGTAACATTTAGTTTCCAATCTTCACCTTCTGGGTATTTATTTGTATAGAGCTTTGTCCAATTAACGCTCTGCTCTGATGGATATCTTACATTAATATTATTATTATCTTTATTATATACCCAAAAAGCTACAGTTCCCCCATTGGCTGGAATTTCTGAAGGTGGTACAATTTCAAATGTCATTCCCTTAGATTCTTGATATATCTTCACATCTATGCTCGACACTCCATTCCCTTTGCTATCGAGAGCGGTTAATCGAATTATCGCACTGCGTGATTCTGACATATCATTCCTATTGAGTTCAAATGTAAGTGAGGCTTTGTTTCCATATTGATTTACCGCATAATTCAACATCATGTTGCTATAATCAACGACATCACTTATCTTGATTTGCATTTCCTCAAAATAGTCTTTATGCCATAAGAATCTACTCGTTATATCAATTGAATGTCCAGCAGTTTCACTTCCATACCGATATACATCACCATTATATGTATCATCATTGCCGGCATCCAATGTTAGTATTCCTATGGGATTCTCCTGTCTATTAAGTAAAAATCTATCGTTATTGTCGGAATCAATGCCAACAAGCATCTTGCCATTTATTTCAACGTTTGTGAGCACATCTGTTTTTCCATCATACATCATTTTAATCGTTTTGTCCTTTTCAGAATACTCATACCGAAATGTCCACAAATCTTGCTCTACATCTTCGGTGTGCTCACAACCAATACCTGTTCCATCACTTTTGAAGACATAGACGTCATCATCGTCAACTGTCTTCCATGTTCCTACGATACCACTATTATTTTCACCATTGCCACTTTCTTCATCATCATTATCACTACATGATGCAAGCGGAATTAATCCTATAATAAATGAGAATAGGACTAATAAATTTAAATACTTCTTTTTCATAAGTTTTGTGTTTTTAGTTAATACTCATAATTACGCAACTTTATTATATGAATTATAATAATGCAAATATAATGTTTATATTTTGTTCGTGCAACACAAGTATTTAACGATAGTGCCTAAACATACTTATAGGTGGAATAAGTGGTTGAAATTTGCACCTAAGTGGTTAGTATTACCCCAGTTCGGGATAACCGAGTGTCTTTGACCATATTATTAGTTTTACCGGATAGCAATAATTAAAAACAATTAGTTGCAACGTGAGTTTGACTAATTCTCATTCCAAACCTCACGCCTTAATATACACGGGCGCATTCCGTGCGCCCTCTCTCCTTATCACGCCCTGCTCCACGAAACGCTTCAGCCACTTGCGTGCAGCCGTTTCACGTAGCCTAAACTGGCGTTGCACCGTGCGACAGGTGATGAAATGGTTCGCGGCGAGGTAATCCATCAGAAGCGAGAGTAGCTGCTTCTCCTCGTACGCCACCGACTTCGACGTGAGGCGTGCACGACGAAAACGCACCTTGCTGCCCACTTCCTGCAAGAGCGAAGCCTCTGGTCGGAAGTTGATATTGTGCAGGCGCAGGTCGCCACCACTCACCTTCTCCACCGCCTTGCCATCGGCATCGAGCTTCACGGAGAGAGAGAAATAGCCCACATTAGGAATGTAGAAGCGGTGTCCTTGCGAGAGTTCGCGCACCATCTGTTCGCGCAACTCCGACAGTGTTGCCTCTATATCGCCTTTCTTCAGCGTGCTGTTGTCCTGTATCAGACGCTCCAACTGCTGCGCCGACATCGGTGAGCCTTCAAAGATACGTGCGAAGTGGCGTGCTGTTCCGCTGCCTTGCGAATTGCTGATTGTGTGAATTTCGTAATTGATACTCATGCTTTTCTTTTTGTTAAGGTTAATATTATCTGTCTATTGTGCTTGCAAAATTACAATTCTGCGCAAGCGAATGCAAGTAAAAGAGCAAGTTTTTTCATCCGCGTCGGTCGATGCGGATGTCTGCGCCGGTCGATGCGGACGTCTGCGTCGGTCGATGCGGACATCTGCGTCGGTCGATGCGGACATCTGCGCCGGTCGATGCGGACATCTGCGTCGGTCGATGCGTATCACGATAGCGATACAAAAAATCCCTCAACAAGGAACGTTTACAACTTGAAACATTGCTTGGTGAGGGATTAATCTATAGTTTTTCCTCTTTTAATGGAAAACTCTCATCGAGCTACCTTTGCGTTATAGCGATTTGATAATTGCGTCCATCTCCACAAACTCCTTACCCATATTGAGGTTGAGGTAGATAGTGTAGAGCGGCATTGCCCACAAATCCTTGCGTGTTGGGGCAAGCTTGCGGTATGTCTGCATGTACTTCAGCGAATTGCGATAGAATTCGAGCATTTTGGCGCGCTCGGCGCGTGTGTGTTTCGGCGCGTTGTCTATCTTCACAGCCTGATTGAAGTAAGCCAAACCAGCGTTGAGATAAGCATCTGCAAGGCTGTCGTCGAGGGCGATGATAGCATCGCAGAGCTGTACGCACTTGTCGTAATGCTGCATGGTGAGCAGCACTGCGCTCTTGGCGAGCATTGCAACTTTGCTCTTTGCGTTGATGGCAAGCGAACGATTGCAAAGCGTGAGTGCTTGTGTGGTGTCACCACGCTGGAAGCGATAGTCGAACAGGTGGGGGAAGAAGTACTCAGATACAGGATTTTTGTCGAAGCCCTTCTCAAGCGTAGACACATAAGCGATGGTGTCGCCTTGCGCACGATAGGTGTCGGCTACGTACTGTAGGGTGAGCTGCAGGCGTGCGGTGTCAGCCTCTGCCAAGTCTTTATAGCGCAGAGTGGCGACAGGGTCATTGGTGCGATAGCCACTATAGAGGGCGTAGAATGCTGCTGAAGGCAGACGCTTGTCCTTTGTGGTGTAGTCGTAACTCTGAAAGAGTGGTTGCTTGGCGCAGTCGATGTAAGCCGAAAAGAGCGTGAACGCACGTTGATAGTTCTGCTTATTGAGAAAGAAGGAGCCTCCGGTGTAGAGGTTCTTGCGATAGGCGTCGAGGTATTCGGCGTTCTTGCGACGATACTTCAGCTGCACGCGTCCGTTCTCGTTGGGCTGGGCATCAACAGAGTCGAGACCTTCGAGCACACCGAACATACGGTAGGCTGCCTCGAAGAGCTTTGCGGTGTCGGTCGACTGCTTGAGATACATCTGTTCGTTCACATCCTCATACTGCTTTTTTACCGCATCGAACAAGACAAGCCAAATCTTCTCGTTGCCCCTGTTGTCAGGATTGGCGAGCAGCGTGCGCATCGAAGCCTCAGCTTCAACCGCCTTTCCAGCCTTTATTGCCGCTTTGGCTTGTGCCATCTCCTTCTTTTGCGCTGTTGCGGAAGCTAATGTGGCGAACACAAGCAATGTGACTAAGAATAGTTTTCTGAACATTTTATCCCGATTACAATCCACGGCATGTCCCACCTTATAATATATAGACAGTGGGACATGCCGCATGAGTTAATTAGTTTGCGCCGTTAAGACGTTCCAAGTTGTAGTTGGTATTGTCGAGCATGTACGACCAGTTGGCACGCTGCTGACCTGGGTCGAGGTCGCGTGCCTTCTCGAAGCACTGCTTTGCTTGCTCGAAGAGGCTCTTCATCTGTGCAGCATCCTGCAGCTGAGCAGCCTTGTTGTTGTAGCAGAAGCCGAGGAAAGTGAGGGCGAGAGCGTCGTCCTTAGCAGCAACAGCCTTCTGCAGAGTAGCGATTGCCTCATCCCACTTGCTTGCGTCCATCTGTGCCTTACCCTTCACGAGGTTAGCCATGAAGTCGTTAGGATTAACAGCGAGGCGCTCAGCGAGGATAGCGTCCTGCTTGTCCTGCATACCGAGTTCACCGTAGAGCGGAGCAAGCACTGAGAAGATGCTCTCGTTTTCTTTGTCCTTGAGATAGAGAGCCTCTACGTTCTTCAGACAACGCAGCGAGTCTTCCTTGGTCTTCATCTCCTGCTGCATGAAGGCAACCTTAACACCGAGTGCTTCCTTGTAAGAAGCTGTATCGTTGAGGGCGATGTCGCAATACTGATTTGCCTTGTCCATATCCTTCAGCTGATAAGCCAGACGAGCTGCGGTGAGGGCTACTTTGCCGAGGTACTCGTCGCGTGTAGACTTGTCCATGTCTGCGAAGAGAGGTGCTGTGTAGCTGTCTACGTATGCTGCGAAGTACTTGTAAGCTACGGTTTGGTCGTCGCCCTGGAGGCAGTCCTGACCTGCTATTACGAACTGGATGCGGTTAGGCCAGATGCGGTTGGCGTTCTTCTTGCGGAACTTAGGAGCCACCTTGCCCTTAGCGTTAGGGAGCTGGTCGTACTTGTCGCACTCGATGGCGTTGTTAAGACCGTTGAGGAGAGCGTCAAACATACCCTGCTTGTCGTAGGTCTTGTCGCTCTTCTGACCCATCTGCTCGAGAGTCTGAATTTCTACTGATGCAGCGTTCTCCTTGTTGAACTTGTCGAACGAGATGTCGACGAGCTTGTTGTAACCCTTAGCCTTGTCTTCGTTGCTGAGCGAAGAGAGACAAGCGTTGAGACCGCTCTGTGCCTCAGCGTAGTCCTTTGCCTTGAGAACAGTCTTGATGTCCTGTGCAAATGCAGATGTGGCAGTTACTGCCAGCAATGCTGCTACAAATAATTTCTTCATAATTTTGAGTTTTGAGTTTTGAGTTTTTAATTATATAAGCCGAACTAAGCCTTTCTAAGCCATTCTAAGCCGTAGGAGGATTGAGAGGTTGAGAGGTTTCGTCGTCCTTGTCGCCCTCTACATCTGCCTCCTTCTCCGAACTCATCACCTTGCATACGCTTGCGATTACGTCGTTCTTCTTCGAGAGGTTGATGAGGCGCACGCCTTGTGTGGCACGTCCCATGACACGACACTCTGATACGGCGAGACGTATAGCGATGCCGCTCTTGTTGATAATCATGAGGTCGTTGTCGTCGGTGACGTTCTTAATGGCTACAAGGCGACCGGTCTTCTCTGTGATAGAGAATGTCTTCACACCCTTACCGCCGCGGTTTGTCTTGCGGTAGTCTTCTACCTGCGAGCGCTTGCCGTAGCCGTTCTCAGACACAACCATTACGGTCTCTGTCTCGGCGTTGTTCACAACAATCATACCTACCACCTCGTCGTCGCTCTCGTCGAGCTTCATGCCGCGCACACCAGTAGACACACGACCCATTGTGCGTATAGAGTCTTCGTCGAAGCGCACGGCACGTCCGTTGCGGTTGGCGAGGATAATCTCGTTTTTGCCGTTGGTGAGGCGCACGTCTACCACCTCGTCGCCCTCAACGATATTGATGGCGTTGACACCGTTGGTGCGCGGACGCGAGTAAGCCTCAAGGCTTGTCTTCTTCACCGTACCGTTCTTCGTGGCGAATACTACGTAGTGCGACTTCACGAACTCCTCGTCGTTCAGTCCACGCAGACGCAGCAGAGCATTGACAGAGTCATCGGGATCGATGTTGAGCATGTTCTGAATGGCGCGACCCTTGAAGTTCTTGTCGCCCTCTGGTATCTCGTAGCACTTGAGCCAGTAGCAGCGACCCTTGCGTGTGAAGAACAGCATGGTTTGGTGCATTGTAGCCGGGTAGATATACTCGGTGAAGTCCTGCTCGCGTGTGCGTGCTCCCTTCGAGCCTACGCCGCCGCGCGACTGCTCGCGGAACTCGCTGAGCGGTGTGCGCTTGATGTATCCCATGTGCGACACGGTGATGACAACCGGGTCGTTCGGGTAGAAGTCCTCGGCGTTGAACTCGTGCTCGAAAGGCTTTATCTCCGTGCGGCGCTCGTCGCCGTACTTCTCCTTCACCTCCTGCAGGTCGTCCTTCATCACCTTCTTGCAGAGTTCAGGATCGCTAAGTATCTGCTCGAAGTAAGCTATCTGACGCTCCAACTCCTCGAACTCGGCGTGCAACTGGTCGATGCGCAGGCCGGTGAGCTGAGAGAGGCGCATATCGACGATGGCTTTCGACTGCAGTTCGTCGAGTTCGAAACGCTTCTCAAGGTTGCGCTGAGCGTCAGACGGAGTCTCCGATGCGCGGATGATGCGCACCACCTCGTCGATGTTGTCGCAGGCGATGATCAAGCCTTTGAGGATATGGGCACGCTCCTGAGCCTTCTTGAGGTCGTACTTTGTGCGGCGTATTGTCACGTCGTGGCGGTGCTCTACGAAGTACTTCACACACTCCTTCAGCGTGAGCAGGCGTGGGCGTCCGTTTACAAGAGCGATACTGTTGACTGAGAACGACGACTGCATAGCGGTCATCTTGTAGAGCTTGTTGAGGATTACATTGGCGTTGGCGTCGCGCTTCACGTCGACAACGATACGCATACCCTGACGGCCCGACTCGTCGTTGACGTTAGAGATGCCCGTAATCTTGCCCTCCTTAACGAGGTCGGCAATGCCGGCAACGAGGTCGGCTTTATTCACACCATAAGGTATCTCGGTCACAACAATCTTGTCGTGAGTGTCGCCACTCTCTATCTCCGACTTTGCACGCATCACGATACGTCCGCGACCAGTTTCGTACGCCTGGCGCACGCCCTGCAAGCCATAGATATATGCGCCTGTAGGGAAGTCGGGTGCCTGAATGTACTGCATCAGTCCGTCGGTGTCGATATCCGGATTGTCGATATATGCACAGCAGCCGTCGATAACCTCGCAGAGGTTGTGTGTAGGCATGTTGGTAGCCATACCCACGGCGATACCGTTGCCACCGTTCACAAGAAGGTTAGGTATCTTGGTAGGCATAACCGACGGCTCGGTAAGCGTGTCGTCAAAGTTGGGATCCATGTCCACGGTATCCTTCTCCAAGTCGTCCATGATGTGCTCGCCCATCTTCGAGAGGCGACACTCGGTGTAACGCATGGCAGCTGGAGAGTCGCCGTCTACCGAACCGAAGTTACCCTGTCCGTCCACAAGCATGTAGCGCATGTTCCAGCTCTGTCCCATACGCACCAAAGCGCCATAGACAGACAAGTCGCCGTGTGGGTGATACTTACCGAGCACCTCACCAACGACGCGCGCACACTTCTTATAAGGGTTGCTGCTTGTGTTGCCGATACCGAGCATACCGTAGAGGATGCGGCGGTGTACCGGCTTAAATCCATCGCGAACATCAGGGAGGGCACGAGCCACAATCACCGACATACTATAGTCGATGTACGACTTCTTCATCTCCTCCTCAATGTTGATTTTCTGGACTCTGTCCAGATCAATTGTTTGATTTTCGTCCATTGATTTTTATAATAATTATTTCTTACTTCATTTTAGAGAGCGGTTTTCAAACAGAAAATCGCCTCAAATGCCTTTTATTTTCGCTATACGCGATTTTAAGGCTGTCTTCAAGGGTGTAAAATTACAAAAAATATTTGGATTAACATTGCTTAGAGGGCTTAAAAAACGTGTTTTAAGAGATTTTATACCAACACTTCACCAGCTCGCCACCTCACCACTACAACATCAAACCTCACCACCACAACATCAAACCTCACCATCTCACCACAACACCACCACAACATCTATGTTACAATTCCGTTAAAACCACATTTAAATGTTGTACGTTCGGATTATTAGGTATAACTTTGCACCCAAAACAAACAAAAGTAACACATGTTTCATCTTTCAGAATTTATTTTCTTAGGCGGCTTTATTGTGTTCATAGCCGCAATCCTCGTGCTCGACATGCTCGTTATTGACAAGAAAGCGCACGAGGTATCGATACGTGAGGCAGGCACATGGACTGCCGTTTGGATAACACTCGCACTCGCCTTCTCGGCTTTCCTTTGGTTCAAGGGCGACATGGTGCACGGCATAAGCAGCTTTGCCGACCTTAAGGCCGTAGCATCGGCGTATGCTCCGCACCTAAAGCTCGACCCGTCGGACTTCGAGGCGAGCCTGCAGCAGTATCGCCACTACATGACTATCAGCTACATATCGGGCTATCTTATAGAAAAGACACTGTCGGTAGATAACCTTTTCGTAATGATGATGATATTCACGGCGTTCGGCGTAGGCAAGAACGAGTATCAGCATGTGCTCAACTGGGGCATACTGGGTGCAATCGTGCTGCGCTTCGTGTTCATCTTCCTCGGTGCGGCAATTATCAGTCGCTTCGACTGGGTGCTGCTGGTTTTCGGAGGCGTACTTATATATAGTGGTGTGAAGATGTTCCTCGACCGCAACAAGAAGGAGGAGATGGACGTTCAGAAGAATCCTATCGTGCGACTGCTCTCCAAAACCGGCCGCATACACACACAGTTTGAGGGCGATCATTTCTTTGTGCGCAAGGCAGGCAGATTGCTCTTCACACCGCTCTTCGTGACGGTGCTCGTGATAGAATTCAGCGACTTGATATTCGCTTTCGATAGTATTCCGGCGGTATTCTCGGTGTCACTTGACCCTTATGTAGTCTTCTTCTCTAACATCTTCGCCATACTCGGCTTGCGTGCGATGTTCTTCCTCTTAGCAGCTATTGCCGACCGTTTCCGCTATCTGAAAACGGGCGTGTGCGTGCTGCTGCTCTTCATCGGTGCGAAAATGCTCATACATGAATGGGTAGAGATTGACGCTGTGACTTCGCTCTGCATCATCCTCGCAGTGCTCGTCGCAAGCATCGGTGCGTCGCTGCTGCCGCAGCGTAAGAAGGCATAGTATACATGCTTGCGAAAATATAAAAAAAGCGGGAAACAGTGTCTCTATAAGCCGGGTTCTGTTTCTCGCACTGCATTGCTGCGATGCGAGCCTTCTGTCATTTATCTACTACGCAGGTCGCCCTGCGTCTCCAGCATTCTACCCTCCACCGTCACTATGGTCGGACGGGACGCCCTCAAACGATGGTTTACATGAACTTGCAGCCCCCAGATGGTACAGCCCGATGATCGCCCACCGGCTGGTGGTCTCTTACACCACCTTCTCACCCTTACCACACACGAGGCGTGGCGGTTATTTTCTTCTACCGACACCTGCCGTCGCCGACAGCTTCTACTTTCGGAAGTGGGGTTCCCTGTGCTGCCCGGACTTTCCTCTCCTGCGCCTATGCGCAGCAGCGACAGAACCGAGACACTGTTTCCAACAAGATGCAAAGTTACGGAAAATTGCGCACATAGGGCAATTTTCCGTAATTTATTTGAATAAAAGTAGACGATAAGAGTGGTCTACTCCATTAGAAATTAACACCCAAACTGAGCGAGAGACTGCGATTGTGCGATGTGTCGAACTCGTCGTGACAGATATTGGCGAGACCGAGGTCGTAGGTGAGGTCGGCATAGAACAGGTCGTAGGTTACGCCGCAACCGAAGCGCAAACCGCCATCAAAATGCTTGAACATGTGCTTCGAGAAAGAATGAACAACCTCACGATCGGCAAAATTCTTCGACTTTCCGCCAATGCCCAACGCGAAGTAGCCACCGGCAAGTGGCTGCACCGAGAAGTGCTCGTTTAACTGTATGCCGTATTTCACAACGATCGGGAGTTCTAAATAGCGCAGACTATAAGTTATCTTCTTGCCTTCATAGAGATTCTTACCACCTTTTTCTACATACATCAGTCCACCCTCAAGGAATACGGGGGCTTTCGGAGAGAGCTGCATACCGGTGAACACGCCAAAGTTTAGTCCGGTTTTTGTGCTGCCTCCATCAAGTGCCTTGTCGTCAGAGTCGACAGTGGTGAACGACGGACCAAGACGCAGACCCATGTAAACGCCCTCTCTACCGAAGCGGTCGTAACGATTGGCGTACATCGAGAAATCGCGTCCGCCACGATAGTTGTTGCCTTGATATCCCTGTGCCTCCATGGTAAGAACCGAGGTCAATAACACTATTGCTACAATTAAAAACTTCTTCATTTATAAAAACGTGTTTTGGTTAATGTTGCGAATTTACAACAATTTTGACTAATAACAAGAGTTTTATCCCTATTAATTGTTATGGATTTCCCTATTATGCCACAATTAAAGAATAAAAGAAAAACTTTTAGCATATTGTTCCACGCTTCGGGTTTACGCCGTGTGCTTGATTTAAGTCATATTATGCGAGGTTTCTGTTTTACGACTGCACCGTTAGCTGATTATTTGCGTAACTTTGCAGTATAAAATAAATAAAGGATAAGCAGTTATATTTTATTTTCAGGATGCAAAAGAAAGAATCTTTCAGCAGATGGTTGCCCCTTGTAGGGCTTACCTTTGCCGTGTTCGTGTTCAACACCTCAGAGTTTATGCCTATCGGTCTGCTCACCGACATTGCCACCGACCTTAATATCAGCGAGGCTCGCGCCGGACTGCTCATCTCGGTGTACGCCTGGGTGGTTGCGATAATGTCGCTGCCACTGATGATAAAGGCATCGAAGATGGAGCTGAAGCGGTTGTTGCTGTCCATAATAGCGTTGTTCGTGGTGAGCCATGTAGGGTCGGCATTAGCCGAAGGCTATTACACGCTGATGCTCTCGCGCATCGGTGTGGCTTGCTCACACTCTATATTCTGGTCGATAGCCTCGCCGCTCGCTGTGCGCACCGTGCCCGACGGAAAGCGTGCCTTAGCACTGAGTGCTATTGCCACAGGTTCGTCGGTAGCCATGGTTGTCGGTCTGCCGCTGGGTCGCGTGATAGGTCTCTACGTAGGTTGGCGAATGGCGTTCACGAGCATCGCCATCATCTCCGCCCTCATATTCGTGTTCATACTCGTGGTGTTTCCCAAACTGCAGAGCCGCGGCAAGTTCGCCTTCAAGCAGTTGCCCGAGTTGCTACACAACCGCGTGCTGGTAGGCGTATTCATTATGTCGGTACTGTTCGCCACAGCCCATTACACCTGCTACAGCTACATTGAGCCGTTCTTGGGCAAGGTGGCAGCCATGTCGCCCGAAACGGTGACGCTGGTACTCATCGTGTTCGGCGGTTCGGGTATGCTCGGCAGTATAGCCTTCTCAAAAT
>ERZ1023666.783-NODE-783-length-12235-cov-32.062890_pt1 | contig 12235 bp, 9 predicted proteins | sample MGYA00380341_ERZ1023666 | MGnify/ENA primary metagenome ERZ1023666 (study PRJEB33179, sample SAMN07448983) | human gut metagenome | biome: Human-gut; feature: Human associated habitat; material: Faeces | host: Homo sapiens | place: India: Bhopal | collected...
ATCCAAACATGAGTTGGTTCATGTTGAGGGTCGCCCTTGTAGCCTCACCGATAAAGAATGGTTCTATAAGGTTAGTGGCAGCCAGAATCTGATAATGCCCTACAGGAAGAGCAAAGCGTTGGCTTGCCACCTCCTTAGTACTACCATCATGTTTTTCCTCAACTAAGGAACCGTCATCGGCATTGAATATCCAGAGCTTCACGTCTTTCACTTCCGTACCTTGGTCGGCCTCATCTGCCCAAGTGAGCGATACCGACAAACCACCCTCATCCTCATCAGAATGAACATCATGGTCGCAACTTGCCAACAAGCATGGGACACATAACAGCACCCATAACCAAATATTAAATATTCTTTTTGCTTTCATTCTCTATCTTGTTTTATGGGTTACTGATGTCGTGTCCGAAACTCGAGAAGGTAGAGAAGCCGAAAGGCATTCCTGCCTCTACACCGGCATACCAGCCTTGCGAACCAGTCATTCCATCTTCTTTTTCTTCTGCTTGCGCAACCGAAAAAGGAAGGATGATTGCAAGCATCGCTATCAATAGCTTAATCTTTGTTGTCAAATAATTCACCATATTTATTTCTTTAGTTTATATTGTAAAGGTAAGAAACGTTGTTCTAACTTTCATGTTGCAAATATACAAAAAAAATTCAAAAGTGGCGTCAACAAAATATACTTAGGTGTCTCTTTGCCTAGGAAAGCGACAGCAATTTAAACAGAATTTACCCCCCCCCACAAACAAAATTTCCCCCTCTTTTTCTGCGTTTTTCAAATTAAACAAAGGGGCTATACACCACCATTTTGTGGCATATAACCCCTTATCAAAACAAAAAAGATGACCTGGCAAAATGCGAGATCATCATTTTTGTTATATAATAATCCTATTTCTCAGGAATTATCTCGAAGATTTCGGCTGAACCATCCAGCTGAATCTTCGCTGCCTTCTTCACCAATTCTATCTTGCAGAACGACTGGTCGATGAGGGTTGTTGCCAAAACCTTGCCCTTGGCATTCAGCTGGCGACATACCAATGATTTGCCTGGAGCCAACTTCAAGAGCAGGGTGTAACCCTTTACATCCTTCTCTACACCAAACGAAAGTACACCATCGTTGGTGAAAGAAGTGCATGGATTCTCATCAAAACCATACATCGCTGCCTGCAGATTGCCAGCCTCAACAGGGAAGTTCAGGCGCTCCGGGGTGGTTGGGTTCACCTCGAAGGTACGGACAGCAGCCCAGTTGCGCTTGTCTGACTTCAACTTCTTGATGCGGATATAGCGAGCCTCAACAGGGGTGTCGGTCTTCCAGTTGATGATATACTGTTTTTTCAACTCGCCTGTGAGCGCCTTCCATTCCTTTCTGTCAAGAGAATACTCCAATACGGTGTTGTCGAAGTAATCCACATCATCCACAGAGTTGCGGCCCTGGAGGATTCTTACCTCTGATACCTGACGCACGCAGCCCAGGTCGGCACCAATCCAGTCGCCTGTGTTCTGACCGTTGCCCGATGTATAATAGGTGGTAGAATCGTTGTCGAACATCGCCTTGCTCTGAGTGGTTCTCAAAGTGGCATAAGTACCTATGCCCTTATAGAAGGCAGGAACCTTGCCGGTCAACTTCTTGAAGAAGCCAGATGCCATATCGTCCATCGACTGCTCGTAGAATGGCTGCAATACCATGGTACCAGACTTGTGCTTCTCGTAAGCAGCCACATCTTCCTTGCTCATGCGGTTGTTGACATAGCCATCCCAGAACGCCTGGTCGTTGCCAGCCTTGTATTCCTTGATGAGAGTCATGGTCTTCAAACCACGGTCGCCCAACTTGCCAAACTCTGTGAGCCATGGGCGGAGTTCCTTCATCAGCAGGGCATTCTTGCAGTTTGCCTCCATTTGGGCAGGCGCATTCTTCACTCTTACAAACTCGCTCTGCAGGGCATTGAACTCTGCATCAGTGAAGTTATCGATGCGGAAGCTCTTGGTCTCCCATGATTCGATGCGGCGATAACCGGTCTCGGTATCGCAAGAGTGCATGGCGAAAGTGCGATATGCCTCGTGTGCTTCTGGGGTGAGATCTACCAGACCACGCTCCCAGTTATCGAGCGGATTATAGTTGGCGATGTTCCAGGTATAGTCGGCTACACCGTAGAGTGCCAGTTTGGATGCCTCTCCGTGCTCCATCGGGTTGCTGACGAATCCGCAGAGATCCTTGTTGGTCAGGTCGGTCTGCAAACCGTAGGTAGGACCCTGCATGATGATATGGCGGGCATAATCGGTTACAGGGAAGTTCCACCAGTAGTAAGCCGGGCGCTTGATGCGGGAATTCACCCAGTCGAGGGTTTCGCGGGTCAAGTCACTGCAAACCACATCACCCGTCCAGAATACATTGATGGATGGGTCGAGGGTATTGCCGAAGATGGCGAGAGAACCGGTTGGCTTTGGATTCGCCCAGAGACGGGTGTAATCGGTAGGACACATCACGAGCGGAGCAACATCGCCCTTAGCCTTTACAAATTCCTTTTCGAGTCGGTTGAGAAGTTCCGACTGCTTCACTGGGTTGGCACCCTCGCCGGAAATATCATCGAAGAAGATGGCGAAAGATCGCACACCGAGGTCGTACATCAGATCGAGCTTGTGAACCAGGTTCTGATAGTCTTCCTCGTTCCATTTGATGTCCTGTCCCGGATGGATAGCCCACACGAAGTCCACTCGGTTGCGGCGACAAGCCTGAACGAGTTCGCTGATGTTCTTAGCCTCTTTCTCCGGATAAGGCAAGCGCCAGTTAGGACAACTGTGATATGGGTCATCCTTCGGACCATAGAGATAGGTGTTCATCTTGTTTTTTCCATAATAGTCGATGAGGGAAAGACGCACCTGATGAGACCAAGGCTCGCCATAGAAGCCCTCTACCACTCCACGGTTTGGAAGATCTGGGTAGTCATTACAGGTGGTGTAAGGCATCTGACCCTTCGCCATCTCGCTGTTTACAATCTGGCGCAGAGTCTGCAGACCATAGAAGGCACCACGCTCATCGTAGCCCACAATCTGGATTCCCTTGGCATCAGCCTTCAGGCTGTAGGCACCGGAAACAGGCTTAACGCCAGCCTTGGCTGCCAGTTTTCCACCGAAATCGATGGTCAGGCGAACGCCCTTGGCGTTGGCGGTAAGGAACTTCACGTCGTCGGCAAACTTGCCTTTCTTGTCGATTACCTTGACTCCATTCTGCAGGTCGAGTCGGTTAGCAGCATCCACATTCAGGAGATGTGGTGTAGGACTCACGATGAGTCCGTGATGATTCAGTTTCTTGCCCGGAATCATGTTCACGTCCTGCTTTTCAGAACGCTGGCCGCTCAGGTCTTGTGCCTGAGTGCCCTGTGAAAATGCAGCCATCAGGAGGGCTGCCATCAACATTTTTCTAGTCATAATGAATAGTTTGGTTAAGGATTTATATTTTAAAAGTTTATATTTATTCTATATGGAATACTCTTTTTACGGTTTCATTGGTTTGCTTGGCAAATTCTTCTTCACTTACGCCATAGGCTTTCGCCAAGGTTTTAAGTACTTCTAGCACAAAGGCGCTCTCGTTGCGCTTGCCTCGGAATGGGACGGGAGCCATGTAAGGGCTGTCGGTTTCCAGCACGATGCGGTTCATCGGCACCACGGCAGGGAGATCTTCTCTCAGATGACTGCTCTTGAAGGTGGATACACCGCCGATGCCCAGCACGAAGTTATCGAACGAGAGGAGTTCTTCTGCCTCCTTCTGATTGCCTGTGAAGCAGTGGAACACGCCGCCAGGCAGGTCTTTCTGATACTGGCGAAGCAAGTGCACCATCTCGTTCTGAGCCTTGCGGCAATGAATCATCAGGGGCAGACGGGTTTCTATCGCCCATTTCACCTGCTCTTCGAATGCCTCCAGCTGCTCATGCTCGAATTCACGACTCCAGTAATAATCCAGTCCGATTTCGCCGACGGCTATAAAATCGGAAATCTGCATCTTTCTGAGTTCTGCCAGCTGCTCCTTCCAGTCAGCCTTCACCTCTTCGGGATGCAGACCAATCATAGGATAGGCGTAGCCCGGATATTCCCGGCTCAGGGCGAGCACAGCGTGCGTAGTCTTCACGTCGATGGCAGGCAAGAACACCTTGCCTACCCCCGCTTCTCTGGCACGAGCGAAAACTTCCGCCCTATCCTCATCAAATTCCTCCGCATCAAAATGAGTATGCGTATCTATTACTTTGAACATTGAACTTTGAACTTTGAACTTTATGATTAGTAAAGCCGATGAATTTTTCACTCTTCGTTCTTCACTCTTCACTTCAATTAGTACTGGCGCTTCATCATTTTCTGTGCATACTTCGCCAACTCCTCCTTGCGCTCGGCAGGCACATTCACGGCATCCAGATACTTCTTGCTCTGCTCGAAGTAGTAGGCTATCTTATCCTGCGCCAACTTGTCGATGCCAATCTCGTTGTAGAGACGGGTTACGGCTGCCACCTTCTCCTCGCGGTCGAACTCCTGGGCATCCACCCACTTCTGAAGTTCTGCACGCTGGGCATCGTTGGCATGATTGAAGGCGTTGATGAGCATGAAGGTCTTCTTGTTCGATGTGATGTCGCCACCTATCGCCTTGCCGAATACCTTTGTATCGCCATAGACATCCAGGTAATCATCCTGCAACTGGAAAGCCAGACCAATCTGCTCGCCAAACTTATAGAGATTATCAGCATCCTCCTCAGAAGCATCAGCCAGGATGGCTCCAATCTTCAGGGCACAAGCCAGGAGTACGCTGGTCTTGAGGCGGATCATCTCGATATACTCCTCTTCCTTCACGTCGTTGCGGGTCTCAAACTCCATGTCATACTGCTGTCCCTCTCCTATTTCCAGGGCTGTGGTGGTGAAGAGCTTCATCACCTTGGCAAGATGCTTGTCATCACACTGCGCCATGCGGTCGTAGGCGAGCACCAGCATACTGTCGCCCGAAAGGATGGCGGTATTGGCGTTCCACTTCTTGTGAACGGTTTCATGACCACGGCGAAGATCGGCATTGTCCATCAGGTCGTCGTGGAGCAAGGTATAGTTGTGATAAGTCTCCAAAGCGATGGCGTTCATGAGGATTTTCTCCGGGTCTTCCTTGAAGATGTTGTAGCCCAGGAGCATCAGAACCGGACGAATGCGTTTGCCTCCCAGAGAGAGAACATACTTTACTGGCTCATATAGAGAATATGGTTTGCGGTCGTATGGCAAGTTAGCCAGGAACTCATTCACCATGCTTAAGAATTCATCAGATGTCTTCATAATCAAATATAATTTAGAATATATAATTTATAATGTATAAAATGAACAATTTATAATTTATAGTTTGAATACCACTGGGACGGCAATCATCGTGCGGCACACCTTGTTGCGGTCCATGCCCGGCTTCCACTTCGGCATCATCTTCATCACCCTCAGCGCCTCGGCGTCGAGCACGGGGTCAGCCGATGTGCTTACCTTGGTGCTGGCGATACTGCCATCCTTGTTCACGATGAAGGAAACCACCACGGTGCCCTGAATCTTGTTCTTACGTGCCGACTCAGGATATTTCAGGTTCTTGGTAAGCCACTGCATGAAAGCCGACCAGCCACCAGGGAACTCCGGGATTTTCTGCACCACGGTAAACTTGATGGGCTGTTCCTGTCCGGCGGCGTTGTCTACTGCCGTTTCAGGAGCCGCCTCCTTTACATCGGCACCTTCCACCACTCCCGAACCGTCGCCAATCACCAGTTCGCTGGTGGTGGTACTTATCTTCTCGGAAGCCTTCTGTACCTGCTGCTGTTCGGTGGGCTTCACTTCCTGCGTGATAGCCTCCGAGGCAGGAGCCTTCGACATAGCCTCAGCACTCACCATATCCTTCTGGTCGGGTGGCGTCTGCATATCCAGGTCCTGCGCCAGGTCTTCAAAGTCCTCGGTCAGGTCTTCCTCTCCCTGCGGTCCTCTCTGATACTGGAGTCCCACGAAGAGGAGTGTGAATGCGATGAGCAATCCGATGAGGAAGAAGGTAAGCCTCTTGTCCTCCAACTGTGCATTATTTGATTTTTTTATTTCCACTTTTCAATCGTCATTAACTTAACCTAATTGCATGTCCGCAGCTGCTTTTTCAGCCGGAATCTGCAATATTTATCGATTCATTTCGTTATTTTCTACGAAAACAATGCAAATTTACGTCTTATTTCTCAAAAAAGCAGTATCTTTGCCAAAGAATTAAAGTATTTAAATGAAAAAAATCGTTTTTTCCATTATATTGACGCTTTTTGCGACAAAAATGGGTGCTCAAGAGAGCCAAACTGGATATAACTTCCTCCGACTGCCCGTAAGTGCTCATGCCGCAGCCTTGGGAGGCGACAACATCACCTTGATAGAAGATGATGAGGCCCTCGTTTTCCACAATCCGGCATTGCTGGCTTCGATAAGCGACAAGACCATCAACCTCAACTACATGAACTACATGTCGGGGGTGAACGTGGCATCGGCTTCCTTCAACCGCATCGTGAAGGAGAAGGCGTCGTGGGCGGTATCGGCAAACTATGTGGATTACGGAAAGATGAAGCAGACCGATGAGAACAACATCCAGATGGGTGAATTCTCGGCGAAGGATATTGCCCTGGCAGGACATTTCTCCTACATGCTGGGCAAGAACTTCGTGGGTGGTATCTCGGCGAAGTTCATCACTTCCTACATCGGCGACTACAATTCCATCGGCGTGGGCTTCGACCTGGGTCTGAACTATTACGATCCCGACCAGGAGCTGTCGCTTTCTGCCGTGGCAAAGAACCTAGGCGGACAGCTGAAGGCTTACAACGAGGATTACGAAAAGATGCCGATAGACCTGCAGGTGGGTGTGACCAAGGGATTCGAGAACATGCCGTTCAGAGTATCGGGCACACTGGTGAACCTGAACCACTGGGACAAGGGATTGAAGAACCATCTTGTGGTAGGTGCCGAACTGCTGCTGGGCGACAACCTCTGGCTGGGCGGCGGCTACAATGCCCGCAGAGCCGACGAGATGCAGATTTCTAACGGCACCGAAGGCGAGGAAAGCAGTCATGGAGCCGGCTTCTCGTTTGGTGGCGGTATCAACCTGGAGCGCTTCCACATCAACGTGGCTTACGGAAAATATCATGTAAGTAGCAGCAGTCTGCTGATAAACGTAAACTACAAGCTGTAAATACCGGCTGTAAACTATAAACTGTAAATTATAAACTATAAATAATAATGAAGAAGATTACAATTGCAATAGACGGTTACTCTTCCTGCGGAAAGAGTACCATGGCAAAGGATCTTGCTAAGGAAATAGGTTATGTGTATGTGGATACAGGTGCCATGTATCGTTCGGTAACCCTCTACGCCCTGCGCCATAACCTCTTTGAGGAGGATGGCAAGGTGAAGGTGGAGGAACTGGAAGCCGAGATGCCGAATATCCAGATTTCGTTCAAGTTTAACGCAACTACCGGTCGCCCAGACTGCTATCTCAACGGCGAACTGGTGGAGAAGGAAATCCGTTCGTTGGAGGTTTCCAACCACGTAAGTCCTGTGGCAGCCGTTCCTTTCGTAAGAGAGGCGCTGGTGGCTCAGCAGCAGAAGATGGGCGAAGACAAGGGCATCGTGATGGATGGCCGTGACATCGGCACCACCGTATTCCCTAACGCCGAACTGAAGATTTTCGTTACGGCAAGTTCGCAGGTGAGAGCACAGCGCCGCTTCGACGAACTGAAGGAGAAAGGCATGCCAGCCGACTTCGACGCCATTCTGAAGAATGTGGAGGAAAGAGACTACATCGATACCCATCGTGAAACCTCCCCACTCCACAAGGCAGATGATGCCATCACGCTGGACAATAGCGAGATGACGATTCCTGAGCAGAAGGCATGGCTCATGGAGCAATATCAGAAAGCTATCGCAGAATAAAAGATTGAGATTTCATTCGCTATCGCTGAATAAGCGGTTTTCCCGTAATATTTTTGCAAAAATATCTTAAAATAAAATATTTGTGCTTTAAAAATGCCATTTCAAAGAATGACTGTTGTGAAAACCCAAATTATTTTTTATTTTTGCAAACACAATGACAAGGTAGTAATGATATAGATTATAAATTTTGAGTTAATTACTGTTTTTTAAAGGTGATAAGTCCTCGTGAGAAGATTTATCACCTATTTTTTATATATACGTTTTCTGTCTATATCTTATTATAATTATAATGTTTCGTTGATGATTTTCTCCTTGCATTCTTCCATCAACCATTTTGGCGTACTGGTAGCACCACAGATACCCACGGTGTTCACACCCTTGAACCAATCCATGTTGATTTCATCAGCACTCTCTATCTGATAGCTGTTGGCATTCACGCTCTTGCATTCCTTGAAGAGCACCTTACCATTCGAACTCTTCCTGCCGCTGACAAAGAGGATGACATCATGCTTGCTGGCAAAGTTGGCGATATTCGGCATGCGGTTGGCCACCTGTCTGCAGATGGTGTCGAAGCTCTTGAAGCTGGCACCCTCCACAATATGTTCCTGGCAATATTCGATGATGCGATGGAACTCGTCGAGACTCTTGGTGGTCTGGGAATAGAGAGCGATGTCGCGACTGAAATCCAGTTTACCTATCTCCCTGAGATGCTCCACATCCTCCAACTTCTCTACCACGATGGCATGACCTTCGGTCTGACCTACCAAGCCCAGCACCTCGGCATGTCCCTTCTTGCCGAAGATGATGATCTGCGCCTCGGGATTGTTGACATACTGCTTCTTGATGCGGCGCTGAAGCTGGAGCACCACAGGGCAGGTGGCATCGATAATCTCGATGTTGTTGCGTTCGGCAAGGGCATAGGTCTCCGGTGGCTCTCCGTGGGCACGAAGCAAAACCTTCACACCGTGGAGTTCCTTCATCTCATCATGGTCGATGGTGGTCAGACCAGCCTCATGCAGGCGCTCCACCTCCATACCGTTATGAACGATGTCACCCAGACAGTAAAGCTTACTGCCCTTCTCCAACTCTTCCTCAGCTTTCTTGATGGCAGTGGTCACGCCAAAGCAAAAACCACTGCCGTTATCTATTTCTATTTGCACGGTTTTTTAAAGTTTAATGTACATGAATCTTTACTACAATCTTGGCATTGTCCGGATCATTCGTAATCATCAGGATACGTGGATTCTTCTTGGCACGCGACTTCTTCAAGTCTGCCTTCACCACGGTCACCTTCATCTTCACGGATTCTCCCGGTTCAATCTTGCTCTTCTTCAAATTCACCTGCAAGCCCATGGTAAACATCTGCATGCTTCTGATTTCGAGCGTCGACTTACCGTTGTTGGTAATCAGCACCTCGCCCTTCAGTTTCTTCTTGCTGCCGAAGCTGCCCAGGTCGAGGTCGGTGGTTGAAAGTTCAGCCTTTGGAGCCATCTCCTTCTTCTCTGCCGTCATGTTTTCGAAAGCAGGCAGGAGAACGGAAGAAACCACGATTTCCTTCTCTGGGGCAATCTTGTCGCCAGGGCGCTCACCCAGATAGATGGAAGTCTGGTTCAAACCGAAGTCACGCAGTTTTTTGGAATCCAGCATCAGGATAACCTCGGCAGCACGATGCGGTGCCACCTTGGATGGAGATACCTGTGCCTGCAGGTAGCTAGGCAGATGCATCACCACCGGCTCCATCATCTGCTCGGTTGGGTTGAAGATATGGATGCGCTGAACAGGGCGGTCGCCACGGTTCACGTCATCAAACTCCACCTCCTGGGCATCCGACTTGATTTCTCCCAGCATCTCGTCATACGGGCCAGCAAAATCCACCACATTGCTCACCACTTTGCCTCGCATCATAAGGATGAAAGGTTCGTCGGCGGCATTGGTGTAGAGGCATACCTGCTTGTTGAAGGTACCCATCTGCTTGGCATCATACACCGCCTTTACCACGAAGCTCTCGCCTGCGGCAATGCTCTTCTTAGGGTATTGCACCTCGGTGCAGCCACAACTTTTCAACATGTTGTGGATAACCAAAGGTCTGTTGCCCTCGTTCTTCATCATGAACTCAGCCGTTACGGGATGGCGAAAAACCACCTGTCCGCAGTCTACCACCTCGTGCTGGGTTGCAATCTTCTGTGCCGATGCCGGCAGCGCCAACAGCGCTGAGAGCATCAATATATTCATCCGTTTCATACTATTCTATTCTTAATTATCAATCTAATAACTATTAACTTTTAATTGTTAACTTTCAACTCATAAGTCTCCGTGCGACCGCCGAATTCAGGACTGTAGGCACACTTTGCTGTGCAAGTTCCGCCCTGATAGTCGCCCTTTCTATCCACGTAGTATTCCATTTCTACGACGTGCTTACCTTTAGATAAACGATCGAAATAGAAATTTGTTGTGTTGTCTCTTGGAGAAACATAGCAGCCCAGATTCCACTGATAGCCACTCAGCTGGTTGACTGGCTCCAGGCAGGCAGCACGCTTATCCATGATTTGCACGAAGTCGTAGTCACGGTCGGCGGTGATGATGAGTGTTACCTTCACCTTCTCTCCCACCTTCGCCTGTGCCGTGCCCCTGCCCTGCGATTCAGCAGGAACGATGACACGACGCACCTTGATGCCCGATTCGGCAGAGGCTATTTCGCTAAGCGGCTGCTTAAACTCCGCATACACGGCACCCCAACTGGTATAATCGCTCTTCTTCCGGATGCTCAGCGTAGATGCCTTTCCCGCCTTCTCGGTCTTGACATACCCCAACGTAGTGGAATCCTGCGGCATCGGAAGCAGCTTGCCATCCAGTTTCAGCACGGCATTCTCAGCCTTCTTGTTCCAGTTGCTTTCATTGCCCTTCATAAAGGCATAGACGGCATCCACGGTGTTCACCGGCGTATCCCAAACCTGAGTGCGCTTCGACATCAGGAGCCAGCGCTGCAGTTTCTCAATGGTCTGCTTGTCGTTTGGCTTCAGCATCTGCATCGCTTCTATCACGGATACCTGGGTAGGAATCTTATAGTTTCTCCAGCTGTAGAGTGCCTTGCGGGTATCGTAGTAGCGGCCCATCTCCTCTCGGTAAACGGCATATTCGTTCACGCTCTGCAGATATTCGCCTGCCTTTTCGCGATAGGCAGCATTCTGCTGGCTGTTTCTGGCTAGCACCACAGCAGCACGAGCCTTGCCATAGATGGTGAAATCACCGGTCATCTTCGACATCTTTTCCAGCAGATAAGCCTTGTCAGCTTCCAGATTCTGCTTCATCTTTCTGCCATCCATCGAGAGGATGTAGAGATAATGCAGCGCCTGCTCGCTAGGATTCACCTTCTGCTTTTTCTCCTCCTGCTTCTTCATTTCTCTTACTTCCTGTGCTGTCTGCCAGGAGAGATAATCAATGGCGGAAGTCAGCATCTTGGCGGTGGATTTCTGAACACCGGCAACGGCATTCAGACGAACCATCATTTCGGCTACCGACGTTGTCATATATCTGCTGCCCTTCATTCCCTTCCACCAGGAGAAGGAACCGTTAGGGTTCTGCAACTTCTTCAGCTTCTCCACCTGATTCTGCAATCGGATAGTCTCCTGAGAGAGATTCTTCTCTGACTGATTTTCCAGCGAGAGATACTTCTGGATATGGGTGGTGATGGTATTGGCGTAGATGGCAGACATCAGCGAGATGGCATCCTCCTCATCCGGATTGCTGATGGCAGGCAGCGCCTTCACCATCAGCCAACTTGGATTGTTGGTATATTCGATGGTTACCTTGGCATCATCTGCATTCTTTGCCTTTTTGCCATCCTTTCCTGCAAAGAGCTTGCTCAGGTCGAAGCTCTGCTCGCCCTGCTGATGCAGGGTGATAGGCAGGGTATTCACAACGAGTTCCCGGTTGCTCAACACAGGCAGGTAATGCTGCTCACCATCGCTGTAGCCATTGCCGGCAGCCACCACCTTATTTATATATATACCTTCTTTCAATCCCGATACATCAAAGGAGACGATGGCTGAACCCTCGGCATCAATGTGATAGCCCTGGATCTTCTGCCAAACCACCTTGTTGGTCTCCGGGTCGATAATCTGCATGCGGGCGTTGCCGCTCACCTTCTTGTCGGAAGTATTGGAGAGCTTAGCCACGATGGTAGCCTTGTCGCCCTCACGCAGGAAGCGAGGCATGTTAGGCTGCACCATCACGGTTTTCTGAGCCACAGCCTCATCCACCAGCAAACCGTTGCGCATCTCCTTGTCATGAG
>ERZ1023666.792-NODE-792-length-12118-cov-30.972229_pt1 | contig 12118 bp, 7 predicted proteins | sample MGYA00380341_ERZ1023666 | MGnify/ENA primary metagenome ERZ1023666 (study PRJEB33179, sample SAMN07448983) | human gut metagenome | biome: Human-gut; feature: Human associated habitat; material: Faeces | host: Homo sapiens | place: India: Bhopal | collected...
GGCTGCGCCGCTTAACTGCTGCAAACTTAGAGCGACGCGTCTCGCGTCGGGAAAATATTCAGCCATTATTTAGTAGAGTTTGTATTTCCCTCCCTTCTTCGTCCCGACGCGAGACGCGTCGCCCCCATTAGTGGTAGCGTTTGGTGCTTGAGCTTGTTCGCATGGTTGCGTTTCAACGAAAAGCAATAAATTACAAAAGGTCCACGATGAAAAAGTGGTACTTTGGACCTTTTACCATACTACAATAACTTACACACCGAACATCTTACATCTTACACTAACACGTTACAACTCATTGATTGTCAGCACCTTGCTTAGTGTAAGATGTTACAAAATCCACCTACACTCAACCTACACACCCCACACGCTGCCACACGGCACAAGCACGGGAGGAGGATATTACGGCATAGGGGAACAGAAAAGTCTGTTGCTCCGACAGAATTCTCTACGTCCCTGTGCCGTATTATCTACTGCATACGTCCAAATTGACTGTGCGGCAGCAAGGTGAGGTGTGTAAGATGTATGCAGGGGAGTGTAAGATACTTTGGAATCATCTTACACACTTGAAACATTTGTGTATCAACTTGTTACGTGCAAAAAGTGTAAGATGGCAGTAAAAGCACACACACTCTTTTACATGAGGGATGACGGCGATGGGGCAAATATTTGTGTACAAATTGTACACTTTTTTTGTTGGGTGCAATGCCTCGGCGTTACCTTTGCAGCACTTTACTTTTGTATCAAACCAAATTGTATTGACAACCATGAAACGAATGCTTAACAAAATGCTGCGCTATGCCGATGCCATTGTGAAACGTGGCGTTGACAAACTGATAGACGCTATCGGACATAGCGCGGAACCGCAAAGTGAAAAGACTGAAACACCCCAGCCACAAAAACGCACGGGCAACGACACTGACTGCGCACCGCAAACAACTAGCAACACGACTAACTGCGGTCTGACAGAACAAGCCATCACCCTTATGGACGAGATGTGCGATACGCGCTATAATGTGCTTGACCGCACGCCCGAAGTGCAACGGCGCGACCAAGCTGACAAAGGGCTTGTGCCCGTGAGCAAACTGGTGCGTAACACCATGGTGACCGCGCCATTCTACGGGGCAGAAAGTGATGAAGTCAGGAGAATGCGTGCTCCATGAGATTTGCCGCTAACGCGGAGAACATAAGGACAAAAGAACATAAGAACAAAAGATATAACGTTTGTGTTAGCCGCTTAGCGCGGAAAACATAAGCAACATAAGTTTTCATAAGATACACAAAAGGCCGCTGCGCGGCTGGCCACGGACTAACGTCCGCGTGGCCAAAGAAACATAAGGGCTGACGCCGCAGCGAACCGCTAACGCGGAGAACATAAGGACATAAGAACATAAGAACATAAGAACAAAAGTGCTTCAAGACATACGGGCATGGACTTGCGTCCATGTGCCCTCAAGAACAGAAGGGCTACGCCGTTACGACCATGAGCGTCATAAACAAAGAAACTATAGCATTAAACGCTACGGCGTAGCCCTTATGTCTCTTGGGCCACGCGGACGTTAGTCCGTGGCCAGCCGCGCAGCGGCCTTTTGTGTATCTTATGAAAACTTATGTTGCTTATGTTTTCCGCGCTAAGCGGCTAACACAAACGTAATTTCTTTTGTTCTTATGTCCTTTTGTTCTTATGTTCTCCGCGTTAGCGGCAGATTTCACAATTCACGAACAAAGAAACGCTACATTTCCCCCTCACAGGCATATGCTTATAGTTATCCGCGTTAGCGGATAACATAAGGACTAAAGAACAAAAGTCCATGCCCGTATTACTCTCCCCCACTCTCATTGCCATACACGTCGACGGCTGTTACCACATAGCGGCTGTGGCGCAGGGCGGGCAAGGCGAGGGTGCAGTCGTAATGGGTGGCGGTGGTGCGCACAGATAGTAAGACGTTGCCAAACGTGGGGTCGAGGCGGTAAACGTTGTAGCGCACCGGGCCATCGGCATCGTGCACGGCAGACCATTCAAGGTGCAGGTGCTGCCCATCAAGCCTCTGGGTTACCTGGGGCGCTGCGGGCGGAATGCTGTCCTGCCAACGCATGGGGGGCACCAAGGCGGGACGGGCATAGAACGAGGTTTGCAACCAGTCGGCAAGCCCTTTCTCGTTGTTCAGCAAAAAGCGTGTACGGAAAAACGCCTGGCCGCCAAGGCCCTCGCTGCGTGCCACATTCATCTGGCGCTGCACGGTAAGGAGCGGCCAGTCCTTTTCGCGGGAGTTAAGAAAGTAAATGCCGAGTCCGGGCACAACGGGGCGGCCGGCATCGTGCTCCTTCCAATCGGCAAGGAAAGGATAATAATGATTGCCGTCGAAGTACATCATCGGGAAGAGCATGTCCATCCACCCCAAGCGCAACCAGCGCTGGGCATCTTGCGACACTGCGTCGCGCGCGTTCCACCCGTAAGAGGAGTAGCGCGACAAGTCAGAATACTTGCCCACGGGCGAGCAGCTCAGCTTTACCCACGGGCGCGCCCCTCTCACCGCATCATGTATGGCCAGCACACAGCGGTCAATGTTTGCCGTGCGCCATGCGGCCTTGTTCTGCCCATGGCCATAGCGGCGGTAAGTGCGGTCGTCGTTAAAGGGCACACTGCTCTCGGGGTAACGTATGTAGTCAAGATGAATGCCGTCCACCTCGTAGTTTTGCACAATTTCGCGACACACCTTAGCCAAATATTCGGCAGTACCCGGCACTCCAGGGTCCATCAGCCATTGGTCGCCGCACCGCTGGCACAGTTCGGGGTGCTGCACAGGCAGGGCGCGTTTGCCAAGTTGCTTGGCCACCGCCACCTTGCAGATGGGGAACGCCACCACCCAGGCATGGCATTCCATGCCGCGCTTGTGGCATTCGTCCACCGCAAACTGCAGCGGGTCGTAAAGCGGCCGTTGTCCGGGTCGCCCCGCAAACACGCCGTCCCAAGGTTCTATAGCCGAAGCGTAGGCAGTGGTTGCACGTATGCGCGACTGAAACAGCACCATGTTAATGCCCATGGCCTTGAGGCGGTCGAGCATTTCACACAGCGTTTGCTTCTGTGCGGCAGTTTGCGCTGCGGTTGTGGCGGGGCGCTGCGGCCAGTCGAGCCCCATAAGGGTGGTGAGCCATGCCGCGCGCACCTCATATTTTATGTCTGATGCCACCGGCGAGCATGCAGTCTGCGCCTTGGCGCACAAACTGCAAAGCAGCACAAGCAGCACGAATATAGTTCTTTTCATATCCTTACGAAAAAGAGTTTGGCGTTTCAACAATGTACGATTGCAAAGTTACAAACTTAGTAACCATACATTGCTGAAACGCCAAACTTTTATTCAGTCGTTGCGTTATTTCTTTGAAATGCGCAGTTTATAGGTCATCGGCTTTTCGGGCACGTAGAACATGCGCAGTGTGCCCGGGCCACACGAGGCGTTGCCCAAACCGCGCAACCAAGCATCGAGGTGCAGCACGGTGTAGGGACGCGGCTGCATCTCCCAATAGTGTTGGGCGTTCATCAAGTCCTCGTCGGTGTAAGGCAGTGCCGAGAAGTTGACACGGCCCTCGGTTTCGATTTTCACACCAAAGCCCGACTTGTCGCTGAGCGTAAGTTCGCGCAACTCCTCACGGTTGCCAGTGCTCTGCGGCTTCATGTTAGGTTCCACCATGCCTGCCACGGTTGTGGTATAGCGGCCTGCCACCACACCATCGCGGCGGTCGCAAGCGTTCTCCCACGGACCGAGCGCGTAATAGTCTACCTTCGAGAGTGATGAGTCGAGCATACACACCAGTCCGGCGCGTCGCAGCTCAGCAGTATGCGGTGTAAAGCGAGCCTCCACATCAACCACGCCCTGCGGGTAGATGGTGTAGTCTATCTCCGTGTCGCAAAGCGAGCCTTTGCGGGTTGTCTTCACCACTGTGTTGCCGTTCACCTGCTCCACACGCACATCGCCCTTGGGCAGCAAGCCGTTGGCAGTGTTGCCAAAGCGGTCGTTCTCTATCCAGCGGTGATTGCTGTATTCAAAGCCCTGGTTGTCGGCAATGATGTTGCGACCACCAAGAGCTAATGAAGTGAGGCGTGCCGTTTCATTGTCAAAGGTGAGCTGCACCTTGTCGTTGCCAATAATAGTTTGGTCGAGCGACAACGTTGAAAGCATTTCGGGTGCTTTGGCATCAGACTTCAGTGCAGGCAGCGTGCCGCGCTGCTGCAAGGTAAATTGCTTGAGTGCCACCTCGTGACCGGCTGCGGCATAGCTTTGTGCTGTGCGGAAAGCCACGTGCAGTGTGAGCAGCACCTCCTGACCATTGGCCTCAGCCTTGGCCAAATCGGCCTTACCCAGTTTGAGCACAAGCGTGGTGCTGTCGGCAGGGGCCACAGCAGGCAGTTTAATGGTCTTGGTGCTTACCACACGACCGTTCTTCACCACCTCGTAGCACAAGTTCATGTCCTTCAAATTCTGGAACAAGTAGGTATTGCGCAGCGTGACAGTGGCCGTGTTCTTCTGCTTGTCCACACCCACCAAGTTGAATTTGACATACTGGTAAGCAGCCTTCACCTCCTTCAGTTTGGCACCCTCATGGCGTTCGCTGTTGATAATGCCGTTGCAGCAGAAGTTGCCTTGATGCGGACCCGGATAGTCATAGCCCGTAGTGAGGCGGTAGATGCCCTGCTTCATCAGCTGCGGATTGTAGATTGACTGGTCTACCCAGTCCCAGATGCAGCCGCCAATGGTGGCATTCGATTTCTCTATTACGTCCCAATACTGGTCGAGGTTGCCAATGGCATTACCCATGGCATGTGCATACTCGCAGATAAACATCGGTTTGTCAAGGTTTGAGGTGTTCTGCGCCATCCAGTCCATGCCGGGGTACATCTTCGAGTAGAAGTCGGAGTAGCGTTCGCCACCATAGGGCAGACTGATGCGTGTGCCCTCATAGTGTACAGGACGCGCGTCAAGACGCTTGGCCGCCTCGTAGCAATCCTTAAAGTTGGCGCCAGCACCAGCCTCGTTGCCAAGGCTCCACATCACCACACAGGGGTGGTTGCGGTCGCGCAGCACCATGCGGTCAATGCGGTCGACAAAGGCGGGTATCCAGCTCTTGCGGTCTGAAATGCTTTGGTTGGCATGGTCCTCAAGGTCGGCCTCGTCCACGGTGTAAAGTCCGTAATAGTCGTACATGGCATACATACGCGCATCGTTAGGATAGTGCGAGGTACGTATGGTGTTGATGTTGTTCTGCTTCATGAGCGTCACGTCGCGCAACATTTCGTCGACAGTAACGGCACGGCCGTGCTTGGGCGAGGTGTCATGACGGTTTACGCCTTTAAGGAACACGCGCTTGTTGTTGACATAAAGCAGCGAGTTATTTACCTCCACTTTGCATATACCATATTTGGTTGAGAAGGCCATTTCCTCATTGCCTTGTTCATCGCTCTGCACCACACGTACTGTATAGAGGTTGGGGTGCTCGGCGCTCCACAACTCGGCATTTGGCACATCGAATGCCACGTTGGTCTGTGTGCCGTCAGCACCGCCAAGTGTCGTGCGCTGCTCTTGTATTTCGGTGCCCTCAGGATTGAATATCTTGACGCACACTTGCTTCTTGCCGGCAAGGTTGTCGCGATTGTCGAGCGTCAGGCGCACATTCACCTTTGCCTGGGCTATGTCGCCCCCCTTGTCAAAGGTGATGTCGGACGTGATGTAATGGTCGCGCACGGCCATTTTGGGGGTGTTGTAAAGATACACTTCGCGGAAGATACCGCTCATGCGGAACATATCCTGACATTCAAGATATGAGCCATCGCTCCAGCGGAACACTTGCACTGCCAGACGGTTTTCGCCACCCTTGTGCAGATATTTGGTTATGTCGAACTCGCTCACATTGTTAGAGCCTTGGGTGTAACCCACATACTGGCCGTTGAGCCACACAAAGGCTGCCGAATAAATGCCACCAAAATGTATGAAGGTGCGGCGGCCGTCCCAATCGGCGGGCACGGTGAATGTGCGCACATACGAGCCTACGGGGTCAATGCCATAGTTCTTGCCACCATCGTTGAAGCCGGGACGGGCCTTGATAAACGGCGGCGTGTTGGCGTGCGGATACTCTACATTGCAGTAGATGGGCTTGTCGTAGCCCAGCATTTCCCAGTTTGAGGGCACGGGTATGGTGTCCCACTGGCTCACGTCGTAGTTCTCTTGCCAAAAGTCGAGTGGGCGCTGCGAGGGTTCGGGCACAAAGTGAAATTTCCACGTGCCGTTGAGCGACATATAGCGTCCTGTCTGGGGCTTGGTCCACGGAGTGTTGTAGTAGGCTTTGTCGGCCAGCATCTCGTGCTCATTGTTATAGGGCAGATAGGTGGCCACGCCGGGTTCTTTGTTTTCGGCAAAGCGTGTTTCGTCCTCCCAATAGGGGGATTTGATTTTGGGTTTTTCCACCTGTTCGAAGGTAAACCATGCGGCTTTGTCCTTGGCGTTGTAGGCCACGCTCTTCAGTTGGCCGTTTACGAGGCTGTACATTTTGCCGGCCTTGGTTTTGCCCACCGAGCGAATGATGTAAGTGCCGGTTTGGCCCTTTACGGGTTCAAAGCAGAATTGTGCATTGTTCCACACACCATCTTGTGCCGGCCACTGCAGCAGGTAGTCTATCGAGGCGTTGCCGCCACCATCGTCAAAGTTCTGGGTGTAAAAGGCATTTGCCACCACACGGCGGTCGAGGTCGAGCATCTTGATGTTCCAGTACTGTCCGCGGTTGTCCTTGTCGGCAGTCTCGCCCACTATGTGGGCATTGTTCTCACCCGAGTCGCCATTGCCGAGCACCATGTCGGGGTGCTGCACCGAACGTATGCGATAGGTCAGTTCGGCATCAAAACCAGCGCGTGCGGCTTCGGCCAGACTGAATTGGGCGGCCTTGTTGCCTGCCGCCTTGGCTTTGTCTATCAGCACAAGCTTGCTGCCTTGCACAGCCGCAGCCTTGCCAGGATTGTTGGTGGGCACCAGATTGTAATGGCTGCCGTCGGCCACCACGCGCCACAGCTGGGCCTCGTCAGAACCGTTATTCTCACCAGCCTCCACACCGTTGCCGTTGTAGCGCACAGCCTGGTTGTTGAAGGGATTGATAATGCGCCACGAACCCGAAAGCTCTGACATGACGAAATGCTGTCCGGCATCTTTTTCGTTGAGTGCTGACAGCGCAAGGTGTCCCTGCCCATTGGCATCGACCACCTGTCCTTTGAGCGCCGACACCAGGTGGTAGAGTGCGCCTGGCTTGAAGCTCTGGGCGCCCGCGCCCAAAACTGACAGACACACCGCTACGGCCAATGTCAGCCAGCGCAGATGTAAAAAGGTCTTGTTCATGTTTGAAATGTATTGTTGTTTGATGATTATTCTTCAGCAGGGTGGTTCGTCCAGCTCGTGCTGTCCCAACGGTGCCCATCATGCCACGCGGCGCATCACCTTGTAAAAGTTCCACGCAAAAAGGCTCGCGGCCAAAATAAGACCGATGCTGAACGCCAGGTAGAGACCCACCACGCCTAAGCCACAGGGGAAGGCCAGCAAGTAGCCAACCGGTATGTTGACTACCACGTAGCTGACAAAGGCTACCCACATCATGGCCATCACGTGCGAAGTGCCTCGCAGGGCGTTGGCAAAACATATTTGCATGGAGTCGCCCAACTGATAGAGTATCATGGGCAGTATGAGGGTGAGGGACAATGATATGACGGCGGGGTCGGAGGTGAAGCCGTGTATGATAAAGTCGCCACCGAAATAGAATATCATGGACGATATGGCGGCCATGCCTAACAATATGAACACGCCGGCACGCGTGGTGCTGCGCACACTGCTCCAGTCGTTCTGGCCATAGAAGTGGGCCACACGTATGGTGATGCCCGACCCAAAGCTGTAATACAGCAGGAAACCGAGTCCGCCAAGGGTTATCATCACCTGGTAGGTGGCCAAATCGACGGCACCAAGCCAACCGGCCATGATGCCGCTCACGGTGAAGGCACCACTCTCCATGCCCATTTGCAGGGAGATGGGGAACGACTGCCTGTTGATGTGCAACAAACTGGCGGTGCGAACTGCCGACTGGCAGAAGCCCTGGCGGTATGCGGCATAACGCTTGCGCCCGAGCAGCAAGGCTACCATGATGACGGCCATTATGATGCGTGCCGTGAGTGTGCTGACACCGGCACCGAGTAAACCGAGTCGCGGAAAGGGGCCGACACCATAGATAAGCACAAAGTTGCCCACAATGTTGAGCACATTGCCCACGAGTATGACCCACATGCCGGTGGAGGTTTCGGATATGCCGTCGGTAAACTGGCGCAAGGCATTGAACAGTGCCACAAACAGAAGCGAGGCGCCAATGGTCAAATAGTAGGGCCGTACCAATGGCAATATTTCGGCGGGCTGCCCCATGCGGTCAATAAAGCAGTAACCTACGCCCAAAATGAGCATGAGCAACAGGGCAAAGACGAGGTTGCATATCAGGCCATACTTCAAGGTGCCGCCAGCCTCAGCCCGACGCCCCTGCCCTACCAACGAACTGATGAGGGGGGTCAAACCATAGCTATAACCTAACATCATGTAGACAAAAAGGTTGAACACGGCGTTGACAAACGAGGCGGCCGCCAGTGTATCGGTGCTGAAGCGCCCTACCATCATGGTGTCGGCAAAACCCATGATGATAACGCCCAACTGACCTATGGCTATGGGCACACCAAGCTGCAATATGGGACGGTAATAGCGGTTCCAGGTATTGGCGGTGGTTGCATTCATATATAGTTACAGTGCTTAGTAAACAGGTTTGCGGGTTGATGAGTTGATGAGTTGATGAGTTGACAGGTTGACGGGTAAGTTTGTTTTGTTTCTGACCATTCTGACTTTAACGTAATAAGCAGCGTAAAGCATACTTACCCGTCAACTTGTTAACCCGTCAACTTGTCAACCAATAAAGCTAAATGCTAAATTCCTTGGCCACAACGGCTTGTTTGCCCGTGCCAAAACTGATGGTGAAGCGCAATGGCTGCCCCTTCAGGCGATGGGGAGCCACAATGGTGGCCTTGTAGCGTATGCCCTGCCCCGGCAACACGCTGGCCACTGTGGCAGCTGGCGAGATGCCCACGTGCTTGTTGCTGCACACAATGTTGGGGGCTACATTGTAGAGGGTGCGTGAGCCACGGTTATAAATGTCAAACACGATGCAGGCTTGCTCATCGGCATCGAGCCGTTGGTTGTTGTTGTCGTCAAGAAAATGAATGTTGCTCACCTCGAGTGACTGCAAATCGCTATGGGCAGCCGCAGCCGACTTGTAGCGCGGATTGTTGTAGGTGCCATACTGCACATCGTTGCCGCTGCTGGGGGTATCGTTGCCGTAGGCGTAACTGTCGTTTTGCGTGTCAGCCTTTGGTGTATGGGGAGCAGTGGCAGCGGCTCCTACCGCACCACCTATTATCATGCCGGCCAAGGTGCCTCTGTCAGCACCTCGCGGACCGCCCATCAGTCCGCCAATGCTCGAACCGAGCATGCCACCTAACGAACTGCCCGTGGCCACTCCCGCAAATTGGTTGTAGCTGCACGAACTCACTCCCATGGCCAAGCTGAGCACCATGGCGGCTGACATTGTGCCCTTGTATGCCAACAGCTTTATCCTGTTCATGATTGTAGATTTTACATTGTATGTTGAGTGCAGGGTGCAGTACATAGTGCAGGCACTTTTACCCCGATATAGCCTCTACACTTTGTAGCCCGACATTTTGCCTACACTCTGCGCTTTTGTTATTTTACCATCGATTATCAACGCCTTTTGGCGTGCAGGCTACCTTCAAAACCGTCTGCACTACCTGTGCACACAATACACCAACTGCTCGCGCCCCGTTTCATAAAAAGGGTATGCCAAACTTTGTGCATTTGCACCGTGTGCCGCAACCGTTCGTGCTACGGGAGATAGAAAACCATGTCACGGGAGGCAGAAAGACAGTGCATTCGTCTGTTCATTCTACCTCCCATGACAAGATTTCTTACCGCACGCAACAGTATTTACACGCTCCACAACGGGTGTTGCCAAGGTGTGGTTGACTCGTGCGCTACAACCTTACATAACTTTTTGCGCACAGTGCAGGCAAGTGTAGACAAACGTGCAGACGTGTGTAGGCAAGTGTGTAGGCATTTTTCGATGTTACCTACGTTACATAACACCCTTATTATCACACAGTTCAGCATAATTAGCACAGAGTGCAGGCACTATTGCAAATAAAAAGTTGTGTAGGAAAGCGTGCGGTTTGTGCGGGCTTATTTTACAGTAATGACAAGGTATTTGCTCACGCTCCAGAAGGCTTGCGGATTGGTTATGCGCAAGGTGTACTGTCCCTGGGCGTCCTTGTCGAGCGAATATGAACTGGCCGGGTGGCTGGTCATGAGCTTGGCACTCTTTGAATAGAGGCGTATGGTTTTGGTCACACGCAGGTCGATGCGCGTAAAGTAGTCCTTGTTAAAGTCGTTGCTCTTCAGCACGTCGCCACGTTGCAATATGCGCTGCTCACGCAACTCGCGCTTGGTGCCAAACACATAGTAGGCTGTGTTCAACTCCTTGTCCTGTGCGGCCACAGTGCGCGCCTTTTCCTCATTCTTTTGCGTCAAGTCGCTCACATTGGTGTTTAACGCGTTAATTTGCTCGCCTTGTTCGGCTATTTTGATGTCCTTCTCAGCCAGCTGGGCACGGAGATCTTCTATCTCCTTGCTCTTGTCTTCGAGCTGCTTGTTAAAGTTGGCCACCATCTCCTCGAGCTTGGCCTTGGTGCGCGAGTCGCTTTGGTTTGACGCACGCAACTGCTGTTGCAGATTGGCTATAAGCTCGCGGTTGAGTTTCAGTTTGTTCTGAATGAGCGTCATGTTGTCGATGATGCGCTGCTTGTTGCCTTTTTCACCCTGGCGGTTTTCAACATTTACTATGCCCTCAGCTTCGTTTATCTGGTCAAAGCCGTCCTGTATCTGCGACAGCGTTTCGAACATGTCGCTCGACTCGTTCTGCGACTGGGCAAGTGCTTGGCGCAAAGAGTCTATGGTAGCCGCATTGGGGTCCTGAGCCTCTTGCTCTTTTTCTTTTTTGGTGTTGCACGATGTGACAAACGACAAGGTGCACACTGCTGCAAGCAGCATGATTAACTTCTTCATAACGGAAAGATATTAGCGAATATGAATAATTTGCAGACTTAGCACGTTTATTCTGCGTCGTGTTTAGTGTCTTTTTTCTTTTTCTTGGGGGCTTCATAGCCTTCAACCACAATAACGAACTCGCCACGCGGCTCAGTTTCGGTAAAGTGGGCCAGTACCTCGGCAAGGGTGCCGCGCACGCTCTCCTCATGTATTTTTGATATTTCACGACAGGCCGAGCAGTGACGCTCTGGGCCAAACACCTCGACGAACTGGGTGAGGGTCTTTACCACGCGGTAGGGCGACTCGTAAAATATCATGGTGCGAGGCTCCTCCTGCAGGGCGGCCAAACGGGTGGCACGCCCTTTCTTTTGGGGCAAGAATCCCTCGAAGGTGAAACGCTCGCAGGGCAGGCCCGATGCTACAAGAGCCGGCACAAAGGCGGTGGGGCCAGGCAGGCACTGCACCGTTACGCCACGGGCTACGCAGGCCCGCACCAACATGAAGCCCGGGTCGGAGATGCCTGGCGTACCTGCATCGGAAATGAGTGCCATAACCTCGCCGGCTGCCATGCGTGCGGCAAAGGCATCGGCCGTTTGGTGCTCGTTGAACTTGTGGTGCGACACCAGCTGATTCTTTATTTCAAAATGCTTGAGCAGTATGCCCGAGGTGCGGGTGTCTTCGGCCAGAACCACATCGGCCTCCTTCAAAATGCGCAAGGCTCGGAGGGTTATGTCTTCAAGATTTCCCACGGGTGTGGGTACTAAATAGAGTGTTCCCATGGTGCAAATATATAGCTATTTTGTTGTTGTGCAAACAAAAAGCGGGGCTTTTCCTCTTTTTTAGGGTAAAGACGGGCTGCGCCTCGGCACAAATTCCAAACAAGTTTGACTTTGTGCGCTCGACTTGCACCTTTTTGAATAAAAGGGGCTGCGCCTCGGCACAAA
>ERZ1023666.797-NODE-797-length-12051-cov-6.371374_pt1 | contig 12051 bp, 12 predicted proteins | sample MGYA00380341_ERZ1023666 | MGnify/ENA primary metagenome ERZ1023666 (study PRJEB33179, sample SAMN07448983) | human gut metagenome | biome: Human-gut; feature: Human associated habitat; material: Faeces | host: Homo sapiens | place: India: Bhopal | collected...
CGGAAGCTCAAGTACAGTCTCTATATAGCCTCTCTCAACTGTGCTCTCTGATGAGCTGCTGCTCATATTTCTAAAGCGCTTTATCTCTTTTTTCGTCTTTTCCTTTACGTAGTCAGGCGCATCTAACTCAGATAGCTTTTTCTCATATTCATCAGCCTCCGAGTCAGCATTCTCGCCCAACTCCTCGCGTATCACACCAAGCTGTTCACGAAGCACATACTCCTTCTGATGCTTGTCCACACGAACCTTTACTTTTTTCTGAAGCTCATTCTTTATGGAAATAACCTCCACCTGGGAGAGAAGTAATGATACTATAACCTGATATCTGTCATTGATATCCTCAGCCTCAAGCACCTGCTGCTTAAGCTCATATGACACCGGCAGATTGTTGGTTACATAATCAATGAGCTTTTCAAGATCCTCATACTGATCTATCTGTCTGATAAGCTCCTTGCTGATTTTGCCGACGACTGCCGCATATCTGTGAAAAGCCTCTCTGACTCCGAGAAGCATGGCTTCCCTGAGATCCTCCGGCAGGCTGTCTGCATTACTATCACAATAACAGATTTCTGCCTCAAGGTACTTCTCATTACCGGTAAAGCCAAGCAATGCTGCCCGGCTTATTCCATCTACAAGTATTCTCACAACATCATTCTGTAATCTGACAACCTGCTTTATATCAGCAACAATACCCATCTGATAGAGGTCTTCCTGAGTCGGGTCCTCACTGTCCACATTCCTTTGTGTGACAAGATAAATCTTTTGATCCTGCTCCATAGCCTCCTCGATAGCACGAAGGGAGGGCTCTCTGCTGATGTCGAAATGGGCAATCATCCCCGGCAGAATAGTAAGCCCTCTCAGCGCTACTGCAGGCATATTCATAATCTGTTCTTTCACTTATATCTCCTGTATTATTGCACAGCCATGCATAACAAACCGCTGTGCAATTTATATTATCCGATGCTGTATCTTTTGTAAAATACCGCCATGTACTTACGATGCCGCTTTTTCCTCGATATATGCCTCAGGCACACACTCACCATCTAGCTTTAAGTTTTCCTCAACTGTATCCTTGTCGATTACGCACTTGCTGATGCTCTTGTCTGATGGTATACGATACATAAGGTCAAGCATAACAGCCTCCATGATGGCACGAAGTCCTCTGGCTCCTGTCTTTCTCTCAAGTGCCTTGTCAGCGATGGCATTTACTGCATCGTCTGTGAACTCAAGACCTACTCCGTCAAGCTCAAAAAGCTTGGTGTACTGCTTGATAAGCGAGTTCTTAGGCTCCTTCAATATGCGGATAAGCGCATCCCTGTCGAGTGCCTCAAGTGAGACTGTGATAGGTACACGTCCGATAAACTCAGGAATCAGTCCAAACTTCACAAAATCCTGTGGCAGTGCATGCTTAAATGCCTCTCCCACGTTAAGCTCTGTCTTTGACTTTACATCTGAGTTGAAACCGATAGATGATGTATCCATACGGCTGTCGATAATTTTTTCCAGACCATCAAATGCTCCACCGCAGATAAAAAGTATATTAGTAGTATCAATAGGAATAAGCTCCTGCTGCGGATGCTTTCTTCCGCCCTGTGGCGGTACAGATGCCTCTGTGCCCTCAAGAATCTTTAAAAGAGCCTGCTGTACACCCTCGCCTGACACATCTCTGGTGATTGAGACATTCTCTGATTTCTTTGTAATTTTATCTATCTCATCTATATAAATGATACCATGCTCTGCACGCTCAATATCATAATCTGCCGCCTGAATAAGCTTTAATAGGATATTCTCCACATCCTCACGTACGTATACTGCCTGAGTAATTGTTGTTGCATCATCGATAGAAAATTGAACATTTATCACTCTGGAAAGTGGCTGCGCAAGAATTTTCTTTCCTGAACCTGTAGGTCCAAGCATGAGAATATTACTCTTCTGAAGCTCTACATCTGATGTATCACCTGCCAGTACTCTCTTATAGTGATTGTAAACAGCAACCGAAAGCACCTTCTTTGCCTGGTCCTGTCCTATTACATAATCGTCCAAAAACGCCTTAAGCTCCTCCGGAGTAACAAGATTTATATCATCCTTAGCGCTGCTTTTGTCCTCATGGCCCTCTACGCCTTCTTCCTCAAGAATCTCGGCACATATATCTATACACTCATCGCAGATAAAAGCTCCATTAGGTCCGGAAATCAAACGATTTACCTGGTCCTGTGTCTTACCGCAAAATGAGCAGCGAATCTTTCCGTCGTTTTTTCCTGCCATTATTAACTCCTTTTATTGCATGAGGGCATCCCATATGGGGTACCCTCTTAAATTCATCTAACTTCTGATTATCTGTTTGTTATTACACTGTCTATGAGACCATACTCTGCGGCTTCCTGTGCTGACATATAGTTGTCTCGCTCTGTATCAGCTGCAATTGTCTCGTATGGCTTGCCTGTATTGGCTGCTAAAATTTCGTTTAATCTCTTCTTTGTCTTTAAAATATTTTCTGCAGCAATCTGAATCTCAGTAGCCTGACCCTTTGCACCGCCCGATGGCTGATGAATCATAATCTCTGCATTTGGAAGAGCATATCTCTTGCCCTTTGCACCGCCTGCAAGAAGGAAAGCTCCCATGCTGGCTGCAAGACCGATACAGATTGTTGAAACATCACACTTGATGTACTGCATAGTATCGTAAATAGCAAGTCCTGCTGTAACCATTCCACCCGGTGAATTGATGTAAAGGTGGATATCCTTATTCGGATCCTCAGACTCAAGGAATAAAAGCTGGGCAACAACAAGGCTGGCTGTTGTCTCATTTACTTCCTCTCCAAGGAAAATGATACGATCTTTTAATAATCTGGAGTAAATGTCGTAGTTGCGCTCTCCTCTGCTGGTCTGTTCAATGACATATGGTACTAAACTCATATAAAATACCTCCTTTATAAAAGTTCAAAAGACCGGCTCAGAAAATAGGCTTCTGAGCCAGTCCATCAAATTTTGATTCAAAAATCTTATTCTTCTGTAGACTCTTCTGCATCAGCCTTTTTCTTTGCCTTTGCACGCTCTTTAACGTTGTCCATGATAAGATCTACGGCCTTTGTGATAGCAAGGTCTTTCTTCATAGACTCCTTCTCAGCATCTCCCATGTACTCTTTAAGCTTATCAGCCTCCATGCCGTATGCCTTAGCCATCTTCTCTACCTCAGCATCGATATCTGCATCAGTAACCTCGATATTTTCCTCCTTGGCAATCTGCTCAAGTACAAGGCTGCTCTGGATACGTGTTGTAGCCTCAGGACGAACCTGATCCTTAAGCTGGTCAACTGTCATGCCTGAGAACTGTAAGTACTGCTCCATTGTAAGACCGCTCTGTGCGATTCTCTGAGCGAACTCCTCAACCATTGTCTCACACTGTGTCTCAATCATTGCCTCAGGAAGATCCATCTTTGACTTATCGATAATCTTCTGGATAGCCTCATCCTCTTTAGTCTTCTTAGCTTCTGTCTCTTTCTTCTCTGTGAGGTTCTTTTTGATTTCCTCTCTGTACTCAGCTAATGTATCAACACCTGCTGCATCCTGTGCAAACTCATCATCAAGCTCAGGAAGCTCCTTAGCCTTGATCTCGTTGATCTTAACCTTGAATGTAGCCGGCTTTCCTGCAAGGTCTGCTGCCTGATACTTCTCAGGGAATGTTACATTGACCTCAACCTCATCGCCTGTGTTCTTTCCTACTAACTGATCCTCGAATGTATCGATGAATGTGTGTGAACCAATCTCTAATGGATGATTCTCACCCTTTCCACCCTCGAAAGCTACTCCGTCAACAAATCCCTCAAAGTCGATAACTGCTGTATCTCCCTCTGCTACAGGACGATCTGTAACTGTAACTGTTCTTGCATTTTTGTTTCTCTGGTTCTCAAGCTCAGCGTCAACCTCTTCATCAGAAACTGATGTGTCGATCTTTGTAACTGTAACGCCCATGTACTTACCAAGAGTAACCTCTGGTCTTACAGCAACCTCTGCTGTGTAGATGAAAGGCTGTCCCTTCTCAATCTGAGTAACCTCAACTGTTGGGCGTGAAACAATGTCAACACCGCTCTCGTCAACTGCACCTGCGTATGTCTGCTGCATAAGAATGTTTGCTGCATCCTCGTAGAACACACCTGCTCCATACATTTTCTCAATCATAGCTCTTGGCACTTTTCCTTTACGGAATCCAGGTACACTAATCTGTTTCTTCTGCTTCTGATATGCAGAATCCAATGCTTTCTCTAATTCCTCAGCTGCTACCTCAATAGTAAGCTTCGCCATATTATGCTCTAAATTCTCAACCTGTACACTCATGTCAATCGTTATCCTCCTTAAAAATATATATGAATGGTATGTACATCAAATGTAATGTGGGCATGCTTTTTAAACTGCTAAGCCCAGTCATTGGATGATTATAACACAACAAATCCACTATTTCCAGTGTTTTTTACATTAAATTTGCTTTTGTGTATAATTCCATAAATTGTCAGCAATACCAAAACATATTTTTGTCATTTTACGGCATAATATTTCCATACACATACAGCTTGTGTATAACGTTTTAAAAGGAGGTATTGCATTATGGCAGCATCAAGTAGTAAAAAAGCTTCTGTACCGGAGGCAAAAGAGGCTATGAGCCGTTTCAAGGAAGAGGTTGCTTCAGAGCTTGGAGTTCCTTTAAAAGAGGGCTACAACGGTGACCTTACTTCTAAGCAGGCCGGTTCAATCGGTGGCGAGATGGTCAAGCAGATGATCATGAAGCAGGAGCAGCAGATGAAATAAGCTCTGCAATAGCAGGCTTCAAATGTACGCTTCAAATGCAAGCATAAAAAGAGGCCGCGCACCATGGGGTTGGTGTGTGACCTCTTTTGTTATAATACAGGGGCTTGCCGGTCTAGTATACCAGTCCCTGTCGAATATGCTCTACTGTGGCATCGTCTGTGAAGTATCTGACAAGCTCGAGTGCAAACGCAATAGCTGTTCCCATTCCACGACTTGTAATCACATTGCCATCCACAACTACAGGCTGCTCAAGCCACTGTGCACCGAGCAGCTTTTCCTCAAAGCCCGGATGACAGGTAGCTTTTTTGCCCTCAAGTATATGATTCTCACCGAGCACGCTAGGCGCTGCACATATCGCTGCAACAAGCTTTCCCTCAGCGGCAAATCTCTTAATTGTCTTTACTACAGTCTCATCCGCGCCAAGGTTTAGTGTACCCGGCATGCCTCCCGGCAGTACGATTGCATCGTAGCTGTCAAAATCAGCCTGTGCCTTTGTGGTATCTGTCTTAAATGTCACCTGATGAGAGCTTGTCACCTCTGCTTTTTCCGTGATTGATATGGTTTCAATCTCCAGCTTTGCTCTTCTAACTATATCGACTACTGTAAGTCCTTCAATCTCCTCACAGCCGTCTGCCATAAAAATTCCTACTTTAATCATATTTTTCTCCTTTATTTTTCTTTGATAATACTATAAAAAGCTGCGGTTCGTCCTTGAATTTTTAAATACCGGTCATTATAATCATATATAAATGATATAAGGGTAAAACAAAAATATAAACCGTAACTATAAATCTACCAGTAACCTGAAAGGATATACCATGGAAATCGAAAGAAAATACTTACTTAAACAGCTTCCTTCCAATTTAGACAGCTACGCGAGCAAAAAAATCGCCCAGGGCTATCTGTGCACCTCTCCTGTTGTCAGAGTCAGACGCTCAAATGACAGCTATTATATGACCTACAAGGGAGCCGGTCTTATGGTGCGCGAGGAGTACAATCTTCCTCTTACCAAGGAGGCATACATACATCTTGTCCAAAAGATTGACGGCCGCCTAATCGAAAAGACCCGCTATCTCATACCTCTTGACGGTGGTCTGACCGCTGAGCTTGATATATTTGAGGGTGATCTGGCTCCTCTTACTCTTGTGGAGGTTGAATTCGACTCTGTCGACGCAGCAAATGAATTCACACCACCTGACTGGTTTGGCGAGGATGTCACTGAATCCGGCAAATATCACAACAGCTATCTGAGCCGATTGGAAAATTCATAGTATTGCCTGGTCTTTATCGTATTCTTTAAATCATCATACCGCTTTTGCAATGGGCCCTCAGGAACTACAACATCCATAACCACCGCTATGTCATCTATAAGGCGGTCGGTTATGGTATCCCTCATTGAGACAAGTATATTGTACTTCTCTTCAAAGGTATCCGCATCAAGAAACTCCATCAAACGCGGATCCGGTGCCTGGCCTTCATCTGCATCCGGTGCCGGCTCATAACATGCCTGTGTCTGAACACTCACAGCTTCAGGTGCATTAGCTGCAATCGCATTAGTGCTCAAAGAGATACTCTTTCCCGACATATCCTCCGGCTGATCCTTAAGTGTGATCTTCTCAAATCTGTATTTCTGCTTCACATCAGGATATTTCTCATGGTCCACCTCGCTTACAAACATGTCGAGTGGTCTGGCGTATATCCCAAAATCATCATATAAAGCCTGATAAATCACAAGCTTTTCCCCTGTCTCTGAATGTGTCGCCACTGTAACTATCTGATACAGCTTATTCTTAAAGTGCCTGTAAAGCTCTCCGGGCTTTGGTGTTCTGTCCATCATTTCTGCCTCTTTTCCTATTATTTAAAAGTTGTTAATCATGTCTAAGCCTTCTCCAAGGAAATCTCTCTCAAACTCCAGATTACCGCTGTATCCCATGGCAATCAGATCATCAACACTGCCAAACATGCTCTGTGTCTCAGCCTCTATAATCTTTGCACCGTCTGCTGCTTTGGTATGCAGTGTCTGGCAGTTTCTTGAGTGCTCCTGAGCCATCCTCTGCTGTGCCTCGCTATGTCCGTGCATAGTCTCAAGCTCTTTTTGTGTCGTATCATCCGCAAAGCGTGCGTTATTTTTCACGGCCCTCTGCACTATATCCGGATTGCTCTGCTGTGGTCTCTGCTGTGGCTGTACTCTCTGCTGCATCTGTGGTCTCTGAGGCTGCTGTGCTCTCTGCTGCATCTGTGGCTGTGGTTTCTGCTGATATGTCTGGTTCAATGCATTCATACCCGACTGAACTGTATTCTGCATGCTGTTCCATATCTGCTGTATCTGCTTCTGCTGCGGTCTCGGTTTGTTTGGCTGCGTGTTTTTACTGCCTGCGCTCTTTGATTTTTTGTTAATGTAAAAAACAGCTCCTAAGATAATTGCCCAAATTATAACATCCATATTCTGCTCCTTTATCAATCTGCATTTTCTATGTCAATCCCTGAATATCCTGCACATATCGCGCAGTATGTATTCTGCTGTCTGTTCCGGCTCCCATTGCTTTGTAACACCCACAAGCAGCGGATTAAGCTCCGACAGTATCCTTGCCGTGCGCCGGTCTGTCGTGCCCTCATACTTATCGTTTATGGCCTCAGCCTGCTTCACACATGCCTCAAGCTGCTTTAATATATCCTTCCAGAACTCCTCGTAATATATCTCATGCACTCTCTTAGTCTTTTGTGTGAAATTTAGCTCTGCAAGCTCTTTGTTGCTGTGCCCCAGATAGAAATATGACAGAGCAAACAAATCAGGCTTTTTCCTTTCAAGCCCCTCATTTGTCAGGTGTATCAGATTCTCTATCTCACTCTGTAAAATGATACCGTTGTCAAAGGATGACAGATATCTCTCCCCCTGCTTTACAACAGAGTCCAGAGTCGTGTGAAAATCCGTGTCCACCTTGCTGATTAAAAATTCATCGTCAAACATGCCGCTTTTCGCTTTGCAAGCCTTTATCAGCTCTCCAAAGTGCTTCCGGTCTGTTCCTGTGAGCTCACAATACCCGCTAACTTGCTGCGCAAGCTCCTTTAAATCTGAAAGCAGGCTGCTTAAGCCTGTCTTCACGCCATAATAGCGCTTTGCAACACCGGAGGAATTCTTTTTGGTTTTGACATACAGCTTAAGCCAGCTGTTGACCACTGTCATGTCGGCACCCGCCGTATCCATCGCTGTCTTAAATTTCTTTTCCGTATCACTTAGTCCTAAAATCATCACACACCCTCAAACATCATTCTAAAACTATATAATAACAATTCTACACCATTATCATATTTTTTTAAAGAGCCTTTTTTCGCTCTGAAAAGCCCACTTTAAACGCAAAAAAAGGAAGCCATACAATAACTGTATGACTTCCTATATACTCTTCATGTTATTCGCATCGTCGTGCAAATGGCACGAGCGGCTTTGTTATGATAGCAAAATCAGATTAACGACCGAACTGCATATCGTTGTTACCTGATTTTGTTGTGAACATCTCAAGCATGTTGATTGGATCGTTGTAATCCATAAGCCATCCCTCACGAGCGAAATCAAACTGTCCGTCCTTACGGCTGTTAAGGAATACGTTCCACTCCTGCTGCTCAACCTTTAAGTTGATACCTACCTTTGAAAGATCAGCCTGGATAGCCTCACCAATCTTTACATTGGCCTCTGAGTTGTTTACGAGGTATGAGAACTCGACAGTCTGGTTTACCTGGCCTGTGCTCTCATCTAATAATCCGATAGAAGCAAGAAGCTCTTTAGCCTCCTCAAAGTTCTTATCGTAATCTGTGCCGTAGTAATCTTTGTTCTTGAACTCGCCACCGTTACCATCTGTAACACCCTCTGGGATAAATGTTGTGGCAATCTTCTGTCCGCCCTGGGCGATTGTATCGATAATGTACTGACGATCGATAAGAAGACAGATTGCTTTTCTGAATACCTTAGCCTTGTCAGCATCTAATCCAAGTTCTGAGTAGAGCTTAGAATTAATGTTGAAGCCTACGTAGTATGTTCCAAGGTTGTCAACTGTGTAGAACTCGCTTGTCTTCTTAGCTGCCTCAATCTCGGCTGTAGGAATTGAATCAATAAAATCAAGGTTACCGTTCTGGTAAGCTGTGTAAGCTGAAACATCATCAGATGTAAGCATTACGTTCATCTCATCAACTGTTACATTGTCAGCATCCCAGTAATTAGGATTCTTAACATATGTCATGCTTGAATCATGCTTCCACTCCTTGAGTGTGAATGCACCGTTTGTAACGAACTTGTCGCTTGCATCGTTTGCCCAGTCATCATTTCCCTCTACTGACTTCTGGTTTACAGGGAAGAAGAATGGGAATGCACATAAGTCAAGGAAGTATGGTGTAACTGCTTTAAGCTTGACTGTAAGAGTCTTTCCATCATCAGAAGCAACTACATCATCAGCAGCAAGCCCCTTTGTATCATCATATCCTGCGAATACTGCGCAAAGGTAGCTGTAATCTGCAGCTGTCTTAGGATCTGCTGCTCTCTTCCAAGACCACTCGAAATCCTTTGCAGTAAGCTCATCACCATTTGACCACTTAAGACCGTCACGCATTGTGAATGTGTATGTGAGGCCATCCTCAGAAACCTCATAGCTCTCTGCACATGCAGGCTCAAGCTTGCCCTCAGCGTTGTAACGCATAAGACCCTCAAAGCTGTTTACTGCAAGACATCCGCCGTCAACAGTACTGTTTAATGCAGGATCGATATGATCAGGCTCTGATGCCATGAAGATGTTTAACTTTCCGGCATTCTTTGTGTTCTTTGCATTGTAGAAGTATTTCATACCCTCTACTGTTGAGTATACGTCTGTGACATAATCCTTGAGCATATACTGGTCATTGTAGTAGTAAAGTGGAATAACACACCATGTATCCATAAGCATATCCTCTGCCTGGTGCATCATCTCTGCACGCTTTGCAAGATCTGCTTCTGTACGGATAGATTCTACTAACTCATCATAGCTTGTCCAGTCTACGGCTGTTGATACAGCAGTATCAGAATTATCGTTAGTAGTTGTTTTGTTGTTGCTCTTGCTTCCACAAGCAGTCATGCCAAGTGCCATAGCTGCAACAAGAGTAAGTGCTACTAATCTCTTTTTCATCTTTCTTCCTCCTAATTAATATGAAAAATAAATTTATGTTAGAACCGGCACATGTGGCTTAAGCTATATGCCGGTAAAAACCTTATATTAGCGGTTGAAGCATGCAACCATATGTCCGTTTCCTCTGTCTGTAAGCTCCGGACGTGCTGCTGCACACTGTTCTGTCGCATATTTACAACGCGAACGGAACGGACAGCCGCTAGGCATGCGAAGAGGTGAAGGAACATCTCCCTCAAGCACGATTCGCTTGCTGTGTCTGGCAGTCTCAGGATCCGGGATCGGAACCGCTGAAAGTAACGACTGTGTGTACGGATGGATTGGATTGTCCATCAGCTCATCTGCATCTGCAAGCTCCATCATATGACCTAAGTACATAACAGCTATTCTATCAGAGATATGCTGCACTACAAGCAGATCATGCGCTATAAACAGGTATGATAACCCTCTCTCCTTCTGCAGATCCTCAAACATGTTGACTACCTGGGCCTGAATTGAAACATCAAGTGCCGATACCGGCTCATCACATACGATAAACTTCGGATCTACTGCAAGCGCTCTTGCTATTCCGATACGCTGTCTCTGTCCACCCGAAAACTCATGTGCATAGCGTGTGGCATGGTCTGCGTTTAGTCCAACTGTCTCCATGAGATCCATAATCATCTCATGGCGCTCTTTCTTGCTATTGTAGAGCTTGTGCACATCGAGAGGCTCTCCGATGATATCCTCAACCGTCATACGAGGGTTGAGTGATGAATACGGATCCTGGAATACCATCTGCATCTGCTTACGGTAAGGATGCATATTCACATCTATCTTCTTCTCACTGTCAAACAATACATTGCCGTCGAACTCAATGCGTCCTGCTGTAGGCTGGTACAGACGTAAAAGAGTACGTCCTACTGTTGTCTTTCCACAGCCTGACTCGCCAACAAGTCCAAGCGTCTCACCCGGCTTTATGGCAAATGACACATCATCGACTGCCTTTAATTCCATCTTTTTAAATCCGTCATGAACAGGGAAATACTGCTTCAAATGGTCTACCTTGAGCAGGTACTCGTTGTTATTTGTCTCATTACTCATTTGATTTTCCCTCCTCCATCATATTCTTAATATTCATCCAGCATGATGCGAGATGATCCTCTCCAACCCAGATTTCCTCCGGCTTTTCGGTGAGACATATCTTCATAGCGGCATCACAGCGAGGGCAGAATGCACAGCCCTTTGGCATGTTGAGCATATTGATTGGTGTGCCCCCGATAGGAACAAGCCTGGTTTTTGAATTGGTCTTTGTAGGGATTGAACGAAGCAGTCCCTTTGTGTACTCATGCGCCGGGCTGTAGAATATGGCATCTGCTGTTCCTCTCTCACACACACGGCCGCCGTACATAACTATGATCTCATCACATATTGAAGCAATGACACCCAGATCATGTGTAACCATGATGATTGCCATACCAAGCTTTTCCTGCAGTGACTGCATAAGCTCAAGAATCTGTGCCTGGATAGTCACATCAAGAGCTGTTGTCGGCTCATCTGCGATAAGGATATCCGGCTCACAGGCTAATGCCATAGCTATCATGACACGCTGTCTCATACCACCAGAAAGCTCATGAGGGTACTGATTTACTCTCTTCTCAGGCTCATTTACTCCTACAAGTGTGAGCATCTCTATAGCGCGCTCCTTTGCTTCCTTCTTTGTACGGTCTGTGTGAAGAAGCACTGCCTCCTCAAGCTGGTAGCCTACCGTAAATACCGGATTAAGCGATGTCATAGGATCCTGGAAAATGATTGAACAGCATTTTCCTCTGAAATCTGCCATTTTCTTTTTGTTCCATTTGGTGATATCCTCACCCTTATATTTTACTGAGCCGCCTGTGATGGCACCATTCTCAGCAAGAATCTGCATGATTGAATATGCTGTAACTGACTTTCCTGAGCCTGACTCTCCTACGATTCCAAGAGTCTTTCCCGGCTCAAGCTTAAAGCTTACACCGTTTACAGCTGATACGTCTCCGTTATCGGTCTTGAAGGTAGAGTGCAGATCAGATACTTCAAGAACAAAGTTATTATCTTCCATCTTACTCACTCCTTACTATATCTATA
>ERZ1023666.802-NODE-802-length-12018-cov-6.321742_pt1 | contig 12018 bp, 7 predicted proteins | sample MGYA00380341_ERZ1023666 | MGnify/ENA primary metagenome ERZ1023666 (study PRJEB33179, sample SAMN07448983) | human gut metagenome | biome: Human-gut; feature: Human associated habitat; material: Faeces | host: Homo sapiens | place: India: Bhopal | collected...
CATTATCGTCACGCCATGGGATCACCAAAAACTGCTGGAAACCGTGGAAAACTCAGCAGTTTCTACGCACAACGACAAGAAAACGGACGGCAAAGAAGAAATCACCCACTCTCCTATGTACTGGGGAGAAAGCAAAGTGATGCAACAACTCCGCGCACTGATTGAAAAGGTAGCCATCACTGACGCCAATATCCTGATAACGGGCGAAAACGGAACGGGGAAAGAAATGCTGGCACGAGAGATTCATGTCCTTTCCAACCGCAAATATAAAGAAATGATTGCAGTGGATATGGGAACTATCACAGAGTCTTTATTTGAAAGTGAGCTTTTCGGACACATTAAAGGTTCTTTCACCGATGCACACACCGACCGGACCGGCAAATTTGAAGCTGCCGATAACAGTACGCTGTTTCTCGATGAAATAGGCAACCTGCCTTATCACCTGCAAGCAAAGCTACTGACGGCCATCCAACGACGAAGCATTGTGAGAGTGGGAAGCAACACGCCGATTCCCATTCATATCCGACTGATATGCGCAACCAACCGGAATCTGCAAGAGATGGTAGTGAAAGGTGAATTCCGGGAAGATTTGCTCTATCGCATCAATACCATTCATGTAGAGATTCCTCCTTTGCGGGAACGGAAAGAAGATATTATTCCATTGGCCGAAAGGTTCATGGTACGCTTTTGCAAGCAATATGACAAGGCATTGATGAAGTTCACTCCCGACGCTAAAGATAAATTGAAAGCACACCTTTGGTATGGTAATATCCGTGAACTGGAACACGTGATTGAAAAGGCCGTTATCATCAATGACAGTCCGCTCGTTCCTGCCGAATTGTTCCAATTATCAATTCCGCGCACGGAGAGTCAGGAGAAAAGCATTTCTACGCTGGAAGAAATGGAAATGCAGATGATACGGAAAGCGCTCGACGCTTGCGCAGGAAACTTATCAGCAGTAGCCGCCCAACTGGGCATAACCAGGCAGACTCTTTATAACAAGATGAAAAAGTTCGGATTATGACAGTGCAGCTTCAACAAGTAGGCGTTCAATATTGGTTCAGAGTCTTGCTGACGGCACTTTTCTGTATATCGTCCGTGTGGTTCGGTATACATCAATCATACGGTTGGTTAGGAGTCAGTCTTTGTTTATTGGTTCTTAGCATACTTTGGCAAATCCGCCTTTATCGCCTCCACACCAAACAAGTGCTTTTTATGATTGATGCGCTCGAGAATAATGATAATACATTTCATTTTACTGAAGAAAACGGTACTCCCGAAAGCAAAGAAATAAACCGAGCGCTCAACCGCGTGGGACATATCTTATATAGCGTGAAAGCTGAAACAGCCCAGCAAGAGAAATACTACGAACTGATTCTCGACTTTGTCAGTACAGGATTAGTAGTGCTCAATGACAATGGAGCCGTTTATCAGAAGAACAAAGAAGCACTCCGTATTTTAGGGCTGAATGTGTTTACACATATCCGCCAGTTAAGTCAAGTGGATGCGCAGCTTATGGAGAAAATAGAGAACTGTCGCCCGGGGGACAAACTACAAGTCATATTTCACAATGAACGGGGAACGATTAACTTATCCATCCGTGTGTCGGAAATCAATGTACGCAAAGAGCATCTGCGCATCCTTGCCCTGAATGATATCAATACCGAACTGGATGAAAAAGAAATAGATTCATGGATCCGGCTGACACGGGTACTGACACATGAGATCATGAACTCTGTGACTCCCATCACTTCCCTTTGCGATACGCTTCTTTCAATATCAGCGGATAAAGACGAAGAGATGAATCACGGATTACAAACAATCAGTACGACGGGAAAAGGGTTGCTTGCCTTTGTAGAATCATACCGGCAATTCACACGCATACCGACACCGGAACCCTCCTTGTTCTATGTGAAAGCATTCATAGAAAGAATGGTTGAACTTGCCTGTCATCAGCATCCATGTGAGCATATCCGTTTCCACACAGAGATTACTCCTGCGGACTTAATCGTATATGCAGATGAGAATCTTATTTCACAGGTAGTTATCAATCTTTTAAAGAACGCAATTCAGGCAATCGGCAATCAGCCGGATGGAAGAATTGAGTTGAAGGCGTCCTGCAATGACATGGAAGAAATATGGATTGAGATAAAGAACAATGGTCCCGAAATCCCAGCGGAAATAGCAGAACATATCTTCATTCCTTTCTTCACCACCAAAGAAGGTGGTAGCGGAATCGGGCTTAGTATCTCCCGCCAAATCATGCGCCTTTCGGGAGGATGCCTTACATTACTACGGGAGAAAGAGACAACGTTTATTTTAAAATTCAAATAACGATTGATATATGATACCTACACTAGTCAATAATCCGCTATTCCGGGGAATCACTCCGGAAAGACTTCTTGCCGATCTGGAAGAGATCAGTTTTCATACACGTTCTTATAAGAAAGGAGAAATCCTGGCGCGACAGGGAGATGTGTGCAACCGTCTTGTCATCCTGACCAAAGGAAGTGTGCGTGGAGAAATGATTGACTATTCGGGACGTCTTATCAAGGTAGAAGATATAACTGCTCCCAGAGCGATTGCCCCTCTGTTCCTGTTCGGTGAGCAGAACCGCTATCCGGTGGAGGTGACTGCCAATGAACCGACAGAGGTGATCGAGCTTCCTAAACCAAGTGTTTTGAGTTTGTTCCGCAAGAACGAGCAGTTTTTGGAAAACTATATGAATCTCTCCGCCAATTATGCACGGACTTTATCGGATAAGCTTTTCTTCATGTCGTTCAAGACCATTCGTCAGAAACTTGCCTCCTACCTGCTCCGCCTGTACAAACAACAGCAACAGGAGCATATCACCCTCGACCGTTCGCAACAGGAGTTGAGTGATTACTTCGGAGTCTCCCGCCCTTCCCTCGCCCGCGAACTGGCACACATGCAGGAAGACGGACTATTGATAGCAGATCGTAAACATATCACTATCTTACAGAAAGAAGAACTGGTCCGGCTCATCCAATAATGCTCCGATTTAAAAATCATTTATCTAATTGTGAGTATTTGAGATAAAAATATTCATTGTTGTAACATTGGTTACAGAATCACCTGAAACCTTTCCTCTACTTTTGCGTTCAATAAATAAACTGTTGGACTAATTAAAAACGTAAAAGTTATGAGTATGTTCTGTTATCAATGTCAAGAAACCGCAATGGGTACGGGTTGTACCTTAAAAGGTGTATGCGGTAAAACTTCCGAAGTGGCTAACCTGCAAGACCTGCTGCTTTTTGTAGTACGTGGAATTGCTGTCTACAACGAACATCTGCGTAAAGAGGGACAGTCTTCCGAACAAGCAGACAAATTTATCTATGATGCTTTGTTCATCACCATCACTAACGCCAATTTTGATAAAGTAGCGATCACCGAAAAAATCAAAGAAGGACTGAAACTGAAAAAGGAACTTGCCGGTAAGGTAAAGATCGAGAATGCTCCTGACGAATGTCTTTGGGATGGAAACGAAGAGGAATTTGAAGAAAAATCAAAAACGGTCGGTGTGCTTCGCACGCCCAACGAGGATATACGCTCACTAAAAGAACTCGTACACTATGGTCTGAAAGGAATGGCTGCCTATGTAGAGCATGCGCATAACCTGGGCTATCAGTCACCGGAGATATTTGCTTTCATGCAGCACGCATTGTCCGAATTGACCCGCAATGATATTACTGTGGAAGAATTGGTTCAATTAACGCTAGAAACAGGAAAACATGGAGTATCGGCAATGGCACAGCTGGACAAGGCAAATACGAGCAGTTACGGTAATCCAGAAATCTCACAAGTGAATCTCGGTGTCCGCAATCATCCGGGTATATTGATAAGCGGACATGATTTAAAAGACCTCGAAGAGTTGCTGGAACAAACGGAAGGTACAGGGGTAGATGTATATACGCACAGTGAAATGCTGCCTGCGCACTATTATCCTCAACTAAAGAAGTATAAGCATCTGGCAGGAAACTACGGAAATGCCTGGTGGAAACAAAAAGAGGAATTTGAAAGTTTCAACGGTCCGATCCTGTTTACAAGTAACTGTATTGTTCCGCCACGTGCGAATGCCAGCTACAAAGACCGCATTTACATCACAGGAGCCTGTGGTCTGGAAGGCGCGCATTATATCCCCGAACGCAAAGATGGAAAACCGAAAGATTTTTCTGCCCTGATTGCTCATGCTAAACAATGCCAGCCACCCGTAGCCATCGAAAACGGAACACTCATCGGTGGATTCGCTCATGCACAGGTGACGGCTTTAGCGGATAAAGTGGTGGATGCCGTGAAAAGTGGAGCCATCCGTAAGTTCTTTGTAATGGCAGGATGCGACGGACGTATGAAGAGCCGTGAATATTATACGGAATTTGCTCAAAAGCTACCCGGTGATACAGTGATTCTTACGGCAGGTTGCGCCAAGTACAGATACAATAAATTAGCTTTAGGTGATATCAACGGTATTCCGAGAGTATTGGATGCGGGACAATGTAACGACAGTTACTCACTGGCTGTAATCGCTCTAAAACTGAAAGAAATCTTCGGGTTGGACGATGTGAATCAGTTACCTATCGTATACAACATTGCATGGTACGAACAAAAGGCGGTCATTGTTTTATTGGCATTGCTGGCTTTAGGAGTGAAACATATTCATTTAGGACCTACTCTTCCCGCTTTCCTTTCACCGAATGTAAAGAACGTATTGATCGAGCAATTTGGGATCGGAGGTATCAGTACAGTGGATGAAGATATTGTGAAGTTTCTATCATAAATGATAAGGGAACAGAAGGGTATTTTACAGGCAAATTTCCTTCTAAAAGATAGTGACGGTATATGATAAGGATAGTGACGCTATACGGTAATGATACCGTCACTATTTCCATCATATACCGTCACTATCTTTTTTATATATAACCGGGAATCCTGCGTTTATTCTTTCTTCTCGAATACCGGCTTCCTTTTATAGTGATTTCCTTTTTTAATCTTCTTTGGGCAATATCAAATTGAGAACTACTCCTACCAAAGCTGCCAATCCGATACCGGACAAAGAAAAATCACCCCAGCTAAAAGCAGCGCCACCAATCCCGACAGTCAGTGTCAAAGACACGATAACGATATTTCTTGTACGGCTCAAATCAATACAGTTATTCACAAGATTACCAATACCCGCACAGGCAATCGTCCCGAAAAGCAACAGCATAATGCCACCCAGTACCGCACTAGGTATGGATCTTAGTAATGCGCTGATTTTACCGATAACGGAGAACAAGATAGCAGAGATGGCAGCTATTCGGACCACTTGCGGATTGGTAATCTTTGTTAATGACATGGCTCCTGTCACTTCCGAATAAGTAGTCACAGGAGGACCACCCAGCAATCCGGCACAGAGACAAGCCAGACCATCACCCAATAAGGTGCGGTGCAATCCCGGGTCTTTCACGAAATCTTTTCCCGTAACCGTATTCACCACATAGACATCACCAATATGCTCTATCACCGGAGCAATAGCTACCGGAATCATAAATAACACCGGCTCCCATGAGAATTTAGGAAAGACAAACTGCGGTAATCCAATCCAAGCGGCATCTCTGACGCCGGACAAATCCAAACCATAGATGATCCATGCAGCCAGATACCCCACTACAATTCCACAGAAAATAGGTATCAGCTTCAAAAGTCCTTTAGCTTTCATCGAAACAACAACCGCAGTCACTAGTGAAAGCAGAGCCAACACCCAGTTCTCTTTTGCCATATTCACTCCTGTTCCCGCCAATGACAAACCTATCAGAATAATGACAGGCCCTATGACAACAGGAGGAAACAACCGTTCAATCACCCGCACTCCCTGCCATTTGACAAGCGCACTCATCACAAAGTAAACTAATGCAACTCCAACCATGCCGGATAAAGCGCCGGGCAGCCCATAAAGTTCTGTCGCTTTTATGATAGGCGCTAAACATCCGAAACTACTCCCCAACAAGATAGGAACCTTTCCACGCGTAACGGCATGAAAGATAAGCGTACCAATACCTGCTGTAAACAGAGCTGTCGAAGGATCGAGCCCTACCAATAACGGCACGAGTACCGTAGCTCCGAAAGCCACAAACAAGAATTGTACCCCCACCACCCCTTTCCTCAAAGGTGTAAGATTATTTGAATCCATAAGTATAATGTAGATTAATCTCTGCAAAATTAGTCTTTTTAGACAATTTAACTCCCTTTTTTCACAAAAATACATCTAAAAAGGGGTTTTATTTGTTGTTAATAATGTGTAACTTCGCACGGTGAGAATTAAAACGACAATTTTATAACTTTATAATATATTGCCTATGATATTTACAGCAGAAAACACCCTACTTATCGGTTCTATCTTACTTTTCGTCAGCATTGTTGTTGGAAAAACCGGATATCGCTTTGGAGTACCTACCTTATTATTGTTCCTCGTAGTAGGAATGTTGTTTGGAAGTGACGGCCTCGGCCTGCAATTCCACGACGCGAAAGACGCGCAGTTTATCGGTATGGTCGCTCTTAGCATTATCCTTTTCTCGGGAGGTATGGATACGAAATTCAGAGAAATCAAACCTATTTTAGGTCCCGGTATCGTGCTTTCCACTGTCGGAGTACTACTCACAGCTCTTTTCACCGGGCTCTTTATCTGGTGGATATCAGGTATGAGCTGGTCTAATATTTATTTACCTATCACCACTTCCCTGCTTTTGGCCTCTACCATGTCGTCTACGGACTCGGCTTCGGTGTTCGCCATTCTCCGTTCACAGAAAATGAACTTAAAACATAACCTCCGCCCCATGCTGGAGTTGGAGAGCGGAAGTAATGACCCGATGGCTTATATGCTTACCATTGTCCTGATACAGTTTATTCAATCGTCTGGTATGGGAGTCGGAGCTATCGTAGGCTCTTTTGCCATCCAGTTTATCGTCGGTGCGGCTGCCGGATATGTACTCGGAAAGCTCGCAATCCGAATGTTGAATAAGCTCAATATTGACAATCAGGCCTTATATCCTATCTTATTACTTGCATTTGTATTTTTCACTTTCTCCATCACCGACTTACTGAAAGGTAACGGATACCTTGCCGTATATATCGCTGGTATCATGGTGGGAAACAATAAAATCATGCACCGTAAGGATATCTACACCTTTATGGACGGACTGACCTGGTTGTTTCAAATCATCATGTTCCTTTGCCTGGGATTGCTTGTCAATCCGCACGAGATGTTGGAAGTAGCTGCTGTGGCATTGTTGATTGGTGTCTTTATGATTATTATCGGCCGACCGTTAAGCGTATTCCTTTGTTTGCTTCCATTCCGGAAAATTACGATGAAATCACGTATTTTCGTCTCTTGGGTAGGATTGCGCGGTGCAGTTCCTATTATCTTTGCCACCTATCCGGTAGTGGCGGGCGTAGAGGGTTCGAACCTCATCTTCAACATTGTTTTCTTTATTACCATCGTGTCATTGGTGGTACAGGGAACAACGATTTCTTTCGTAGCCCGGATCTTGAATCTTTCCAAACCACTGGAAAAAACAGGAAATGATTTCGGAGTGGAACTCCCGGAAGAAATAGACTCTGATCTTAGTGATATGACTATTACTAAAAGTATGCTGGAAGAAGCAGATACATTGAAAGATATGAATCTCCCGAAAGGCACGCTGGTAATGATTGTGAAGCGCGGAGATGAGTTCCTGATTCCCAACGGAACACTGAAACTGCATGAAGGAGATAAACTGCTGCTCATCTCCGAAAAATCCAAAGAAGAAGAGACTGATTCTGACTAACATCCGAAAAGATTGATTCTATACACTATAACTGATTCGTCTCCACGCATGAAGCCTCTTGTCTCTACAAGACACTCGTTTCTTCTTCATGCGTGGAGACGAAATGTTTTAAATAGGCCAATAGACTAGTTTTAAGGAAGAAACACGAAAACGCCTTAGCAAGCCGTAAAAATTGTTCATCCCCCTCCGTTAATTAACCGTAAAACTTGAATTTAAAATTCGGTTTACATCAGCGAAGTATTAATTTTGCGCAGTTTTAAACTAAATGTGCAAAAATCGAATGGAACAAGAACATCAGTTCATTGATTATATTGAGCAAAGCATCATCAAAAACTGGGACAAGGATGCCTTAACTGACTATAAAGGAATTACCCTTCAATATAAGGATGTAGCGCGTAAAATCGCTAAATTTCACATTGTCTTGGAAAGTGCCGGCATCCAGCCGGGAGATAAAATTGCCGTTTGCGGACGTAACAGTGCTCACTGGGCGGTTACTTTCCTGGCAACGATTACTTATGGAGCCGTTATTGTTCCCATTTTGCATGAATTCAAAGCAGATAATATCCATAATATCGTCAACCATTCCGAAGCCAAATTACTTTTCGTCGGCGACCAGGCTTGGGAGAATCTGAATGAGGATGCCATGCCTTTATTAGAAGGGATTGCTTCGCTGGCAGACTTTTCGGCATTAGTTTCCCGCAACGAAAAACTCACTTATGCTTTTGAACACCGGAATGCGATTTACGGTCAACAGTATCCAAAAAACTTCCGCCCGGAACATATTTGTTACCGGAAGGATCGTCCGGAAGAACTAGCTATTATCAATTATACTTCCGGCACCACAGGTTACTCTAAAGGAGTGATGCTCCCCTATCGCAGTCTTTGGTCGAATGTGGCTTACTGCTTCGAGATGCTTCCTGTTAAACCGGGCGATCATATCGTTTCCATGTTGCCTATGGGGCATGTGTTTGGTATGGTCTATGATTTTCTTTACGGATTTTCTGCAGGTGCGCACATCTATTTCCTGACACGTATGCCGTCTCCGAAAATCATTTCTCAATCTTTCTCTGAAATCAAACCAAGAGTGATCTCTTGTGTGCCATTGATTGTGGAAAAGATTATTAAGAAAGATATTCTCCCTAAAGTAGACAGCAAAATCGGTAAGTTATTGCTTAAAGTGCCTATCGTGAATGATAAAATCAAATCGCTGGCACGGCAGGCCGCCATGGAAATCTTCGGTGGAAACTTTGACGAGATTATTATCGGAGGCGCTCCTTTCAATGCTGAAGTTGAGGCCTTCCTCAAAAAGATAGGATTCCCCTACACAATCGCTTACGGTATGACCGAATGTGGTCCTATCATTTGCTCCAGTCGTTGGGAAACGCTGAAACTTGCTTCTTGTGGTAAGGCAACCAGCCGGATGGAGGTCCGTATTGACTCGCCGGATCCGGAAACGCATGCCGGAGAAATCGTATGTAGAGGAATGAACATGATGCTGGGCTATTATAAAAATCCGGAAGCTACCGCGCAAATTATTGACGCTAACGGCTGGCTGCATACCGGTGACCTCGGCACGTTGGATGAAGAAGGTTACGTAACAGTTCGCGGACGTAGCAAAAACCTGCTTCTCACCTCTAGCGGACAAAATATTTATCCGGAAGAAATTGAAAGCAAACTGAACAATATGCCGTATGTTGCGGAATCATTGATTGTCTTACAGCATGAAAAGCTGGTAGCAATGATTTATCCGGATTTCGATGACGCTTTCGCTCATGGATTGCAGCAGACGGATATTCAGAAAGTGATGGAACAAAACCGTATCGAGTTGAATCAGCAGCTTCCTAACTATTCTCAAATAAGCAAGATAAAGATCCATTTCGAGGAATTTGAAAAAACTGCGAAAAAGTCAATCAAACGCTTTATGTATCAAGAAGCAAAGGGATAATTATCCCGGACAACATAATGAGTATCCTTGCAATAATTCTCATAGTATTAGGCACGGATTATATAAACTAATAATGAGGACTAGCTAATAATAAAAACGGTGAACAGCCTCAACACTGTCCACCGTTTTTCTAACCTCTAACTAACTTTATTCTATACCACCTGTTTCTCAATCTTTTTATCTAAAACTAATCCTATTCCATTATTAACAACCGAACCTATAATCAATGAGTGTTTTTAAAGTGATATAAATGAAATAGCCTGTCCGCCTCCGGCTACCATTCGTATAGTCAACGTATTTTCAGCAGTCACCGTTTGCTCCGTTATCTGATAATCCGTAGGATTTGTCTTCCAATCCGCATTTTCTCCATCTGCATAGATTACCGCTTTATACTGTTTGCCCGGTTCCATGAAATCCAACTTTATTTCCAGTGTACGAGGCTTTTCGTTCGTTGCTGCTCCCAGGAAATAGTTGCCTTTTGCTTTACGAACGATTGCTACGAACTCTCCCGGTTCTCCGGCCAATGCTTTCGACTCGTCACAATCCGGATCAAAATCGCGGAAGAATTGGAAAGCCGGATGTCCTTCATAGTTTTCAATCATATCGGAAGCCATCTGCAAGGGAGAATAAAGGATTACCCAGTTAGCAAGCTGTTTCGCCAATGTAGTATTTACGCGGCTGTTTCCTTTATCCTGGTCATTCCATTTTTGACGACGGGGAGAATCTTTGGTGTTCAGGAATAAGATATCAAAAGTACCCGGTGTATAATCCAGTGGACCGGACAGCATACGGGTGAACGGTAACATGACATGATGAGACGGGGGATTTCCTTCGCTCCATGCATTCCATTCCATACCTCTCACTCCTTCACGTGTCATCATATTAGGCCATGTACGGCGGATGCCGGTATCCTTAATGGGTTCGTGTGCATCCAGCGTCATCTTGTGACGGGCGGCTGTTTCTACCACTTTCTGATAATGATTGACTCCATACTGGCTGTGATGAAGATAGCCATTCGGGAAAGCTCCCGCATAACCTGTTTTCAAGATATGGATGCCGTGGTCTGTGTACCATTGCATTGCATGGTCCATTTGACGTTCATAGTTAGGAATGTTGCCTCCGGTCTCGTGATGGCCGATGATTTCAACTCCTTTTTCTTTTGCATAACGAACCACTTCATCTATGTCAAAGTCTGCATACGGTTTCGTAAAGTCAAAGTTTTGCATACCGCCCCAGCTTTCCCAGCCTTCATTCCAGCCTTCAAACAAGACACCTTCTATATGATTGGCAGCAGCAAAATCGATGTATTTCTTTGCATTGACAGTAGTAGCTCCGTGGCGTTCGTCCATCTTCCAGGTTTCCACGCCGAGATGCATTCCCCACCATACACCTACATATTTCATCGGACGAATCCAGTCGGTCGCTTCTATTTTACTAGGTTCATTCAGGTTCAGGATCAGAGCTGAATTAATCAGGCCAACGGCCTCCGGAGCAATCTGAATAGTACGCCAGGAAGTAGTGAAATGATTGCCTTTGCGCACTTTGACGCCATCAGGCCAGGGAGCGAGTTCAGCTTTCAGTGTATAGTTGCCTGCCTGTTTCAAAGTCATTTCCGAGAAATCATACAATGCCGCTTCGTGAATACTTCCGTAAACGCCGTCGGCAGTTTTAAATGTAAAAGGAGTATTGGCTGTCTCCACTTCGGAGATGGGACGTTGCGCATAAAGTAATTCATACGTTTCGGCACTGGCAGGAATCGACCACGATGTACCATCCTGACGGAAACGGAAAGTAGTCAGTTCATCCGTAATCAATAAAGAATCTGCTGCGGGCACATTATATTCATAACGGAACCCTACTCCATCATCAAACACACGGAAACGAAGAGTCAACTCCACCTGATCTTTATTGACCAGATTGACCGCCATCTCATTATACTGATTCCGGTTGGTTTTATTTTCCCCCCATGGTTGCGTCCATGTTTCATCTTTACTGTCGAAAGTCGTGTTTTTTATCTGAAATCCTCCGTTCAGGTCAACACCGTTCTTATCTGTAAATCCCATTGTCGAATTTTCAATCAACAATGAATCATCTACTGAAACGTTATAAAACGGTTTGCCGTTTTCATCTATGGTCAAGGCCATTCTGATATGACCATCCGGCGATTTCACTTCTGTTTTCGGCCGGCTACCCCCGTGACATCCCAGAATACCGAGAAACGCTCCAGGGAAATAATTTATGTTCATAGCATAT
>ERZ1023666.804-NODE-804-length-11999-cov-73.185114_pt1 | contig 11999 bp, 9 predicted proteins | sample MGYA00380341_ERZ1023666 | MGnify/ENA primary metagenome ERZ1023666 (study PRJEB33179, sample SAMN07448983) | human gut metagenome | biome: Human-gut; feature: Human associated habitat; material: Faeces | host: Homo sapiens | place: India: Bhopal | collected...
GAAAGAATATAACGAAGCAGGATTTGATGCTTTTTGCACAAAGACAGGATATCAGAAATGCTTCTAGTATCATAGAAGAAGTGGAAGACGTAGTGATGAACTTCAAGTCTTATGCAGAGAAAGTGGAAATCGATGAGCACTGGATACGCAAAATAGAACGGGTTTTGGAAGAAAACCGTTAAATGATGTACAAAAGTAAGAATAACATGCCTGATATGATATATGCTGCCTTATCATTCTGAAGGTAAGTGACTGGTTAAAATTGGTATCCATAGCCATCAAAAATACTACGCAGAAGAAAAATTTCTCAATCTGTGAAACCAACTTTCATAGGTACATCTTAATTTTGCATCCAAAAATGAATGTATTAATGTTGTATGATGATGGTTAAGCAAATATCAGATAAAAAAGATGTGGAGCAGATAGATTTGCTCCAGGCCTTCGAGATAATCGTAGAAAAGGCAAAAGGATCTTCTCTCGGAGAAGAGTTTTATCAGAAAGTAGATCCGTATCTTGGTTTGGTTTCAGATAAACTGTGTATCTCCAAGCGGGCAAGTGTTATCATGGCCCTCTTTGCCGACCGGTGCTATGATACCCAAATCCGGTTTTCAGATTTGACGGAATACCTGGATTGCAGAATCCTGACATTGCTCAGATATTCCAACGAAACTCAGGAACTTATCGATAAGGAATATGTTTGTCAGAATCGGATTGAAGGACTCAGCTATAGCATCCCGATGGAGGTGATGAAGGCATTCCAGCATAATCAGCGATATATTCCTTCGGATGTGGATGAATTCACAGCCAGAGAACTGTTTGATAAGTTTGATGAACTTTTCTCGAAATGCCGCTGCGAAAAACTGAACAAGCAGGTTTTGAGAAAGAAACTCAGAGCGCTGGTTGTCAAGAATAGTAACCTGGCATTTGTCAAGGCAATGGCATTGTATGATATAAATGTGGAGGATAAAGATTTTCCGCTTTTCATCTTGCTGTGTACACTCTTTGTTATTGATGGCGATGATGACATCCGTTGCCATGACTTGGATTTCATCTATGAGGAAGGTGAGTCGGTCTGGCGATGGGCTAAGCGAGACCTTAGCCAAGGCAATCATCGTTTCTTGCAGAAAAAGTTCATAGAATATACCAACGATGACGGCTTTGCCGACAGGGAATCCTTTAAGATTACAGACAGTGCGAAGAAGCTGCTCTTTTCGGAGATGAACCTTTCTGCTATGCGAGGCTCCCGTCCTAAAGGTGGCATGTTATCCTTTGAGAGTATCAAGCCTAAACAGCTGTTTTACAACGATAAGGAACGTAAACTGGTAGAAGAACTCGCAGCTCTTTTGGATGAAAAGAATTTCCAGGGTATCCGAGACCGCTTGAAGGAAACCAATTTCAGAAGTGGCTTTGCCTGCCTATTCTATGGTGCACCAGGTACCGGAAAGACGGAGACGGTTCTTCAGATAGCCAGGAAAACGGGTCGTGACCTTATACAGGTTAACATCTCGGAAATCAAGAGTATGTGGGTAGGGGAGAGCGAAAAGAACATCAAGGGTATCTTTGATGATTACAGAAAGATGGTGAAACAATCGGCAAAGACTCCTATTCTGCTCTTCAATGAAGCAGATGCCATCATCGGCAAGCGTATGGTGGGTGCAGAGAAGGCTGTGGATAAACTGGAGAACAATATCCAGAACATCATTCTTCAGGAGATAGAGCAGCTTGATGGCATTCTTATTGCCACAACCAATCTTGCCGAGAATATGGACAAGGCTTTCGAGCGTCGTTTCCTCTATAAAGTGAAGTTTGAAAAGCCTGATTTGCATGGTCGTTTACAGATTTGGCAAACGATGATACCATCTTTGAATGATGCTGATGCTTCTTTCCTTGCCGCTAGATATGATTTCAGTGGTGGAGAGATTGAGAACATTGCCCGCCATTATACCATCCAATCCATTTTGCATGGCAAACCGACGGATATGCTCAAATCTCTTGTCGGGTATTGCGATAGTGAAAGGCTGGAAGGAAGAACTCCCAAGAGAAAGGTTGGGTTCTGATGCATTACCCATAAAGAAAAGGCGGTAAATACGAAAAATGTATTTGCCGCCTTTTTCTTCTGGTTTCAAATGATTGTATCTGTTATTTCTTGATAGATTAAATCTGTTATTCCTTAATTGATTAAATCTGGTATTTCTTTGTGAGATTTCTCAATTTTTCGGCAATATCCTCCCTTAGCCATTGAGGTTCCAATACTTCCATGGTATCCATGTTGGAGAATATCTCCTGTTCAAAATCGAATTCAGGCTTCAGATGGTATTCAAAGATAGAATATTCATTTGTGCGCTCCGTTTCCTTTTGCGAGGTATGGAGAGGAAGGTTGCGGATATAGTTGCTTTGGAATGCATCCACCTTGAGTACCACCTTTTGCACCTCTGAATTCTCGTTGTTGATGATGCCGAAGCAATCCTTGAAATATTCAGCAGGATCCAGATTCTCTGGCAATTTGAATGTTTCTTCAGAGATGGTGACATTCTCCATACGGTCGAGCGCATAGCATCGGATGTCATCTGTGCCAGGACTGTAAGCCACTACATACCAACGCTTCTTGAAAGTCTTTACGAAATAGGGATGAATATCAAATTCATGATACTCTTCTGTATTGAAGCTATAGTAGGATATGGAGATGACGCGGTTGTCACGCATTGCCTTGATGATGTCTTCCAGATAGTTTCTGCCAGAAGGCATATCTTCCAGGAGTACACGCTCCTTGAGCTTGCGACTGTTGCCAACCATGGCATTGAGGGAGAAGGCATTGAGCATCCAGCTTCTGGCACTTCCTTCCTCAAAACAGTCACCATACTCAATGTAATATCGGTATCCGCTGCCACAGCAGATGCTGATTTCAAACAGTTCCTCGATGGAATGGAGGTTGTTGATGAAGGTACGGCGAGAGAGTTCCGTTCCTTCGCTGAGATCAGAATCCTTCCATCTGCTTTGGATTTCCTTTAAGGTGATGCCGCCCCTTTTTCTGGCCCGATGGATGGTTTCCACCAGCCAGACATATTTGTTCAATTGATTGATAGCCATATTCTGTTTCTTTTATTTGTTATGGATTTTCTCGTAACAATCGATGCAGTCTTCAATCTTCTTGATGTAATAGGAAGAGTCGTGGCCTGTTTCTTCGTCAATATGGATGGTGAAATTATTAGCCATCTCTCCGTCGTATTGATCGAATAATCTTTTCCAGCCATTATCATACATATCTATGTTTCCCCATATTTGCCAAGCAAAATGGTATTCTTTACCTTTGTATTTATACGTAAACCACATAGGTACTGCAAAATAGTAATTTTTGCCTTTTATTTTCCTATATCGTTCTTCTTCTGGTGCATCGAATGTAACTTTAGATTCGTTAATAAATGCATCTAAGATGTCTTCACGATTGTTGCGCATCAATTTCAGCGTTAAATATGGATACCTGTTCAACCATAATGATAGAGAGTTAGCCTTCCATTCAAGTTTATATCCAGATTTCTTGGTTATAAGATTCTTCCAGATGTCATTATCAATTAATAACTGTATGATATCGTCATGATTATCTACAATCTCATTCGGTGACAAAAGCAGACCATTCACACATTTTGAAAGCGAAGAGTCTGTTAGAACTTTCTTCCAACTCTCTTTGTTAGCATCAAATACCGGTTTCTGTATGAGATTTACCTTCCGATTTTCGCAATGAGAAATAAGCACTTGGTTAGCTTTCACCTTCTTCTCTTCAGAAAGACCATCTTTGGTGAAGAGATTCTTGCAATTACTGAGTTTGGTCGCAAACTTCTCCCAAGTGGTTTCTTCATTGCTATTTTTTTCGTAAAGGAAACGGATGGAACCATGAAAGAACGCACATTCTTCAGCTTTCTCTATTGCATCGTTCCAATTCTTCCATGGACCAAGTGTTTCCTCATTCCAATCATTTGGCATGGATTGGTCATTATGCTGAATTTGGATAGCCTTTTCAGCTTCCTCTTCCGCTTGCTCTTTCGCTTGCTCTGAAGCAATTGAACCTATTATTTCCTTGATTTTGGGAGAGTACAATGTTTTGTCCTTTAAGTCTTTGTCCTCTATGTATATGATTTTTTTGATAAGTTTAACCCTATCGTCTGGATTCTCGTATTGTTTATCTACATTTTCGAGAATGTTCCACATTAAACGCAGATCTTTCAAGAAATCGCGAGTATCTATATTGTCAAATTTCTTGAAATATTCATAACAACATAGTGTGAAGTCGAGTTCATTTCCGTTTTGGGGATGAAAGAATGTATCAAATAATTTACTGTCTCCAAAATAGGGTACTATTTCTTGGGCGTTGTCCAGAACAGTTTTTATCATCTTGACACATGTTTCTGCAACAGTTGAAGCAATGGGCTCGTTACCTTTACGGTCTTGGATTCCTTGCATAATACCAGAAAAATCAGAATATGGAACAAATGGAAGTTCTATCTGACTCCAGGTATTATGATTGTGGGTGTATACTGCAAGCTCCTTGATGTTATTACCGCAATCCACGCCTGTTTTTTTTCTCGCTTCGTAGGCCATGATTCGTGCATACAAAGCGAAGAAAGCATTATCCGGCAATTCATGTTGTTTGTTTGAACAAGTGAAAAAACGATTGGAAAACTCTTCCATTTCTTTATTCCAGCTCTCTTTTATATCTTCGCGTAAGTCTTCAGAGAATTTGCCTTTGAAGTTCTCCCATTGTGTCAATTGCAATCCACGGGCATTCATCTTCATGTAGATATCATCACCAAAGGTATCTATCTTCAGATTAAATCTGATTTTTGAGGCAATGGCCTCCAAAATATCCTCTGCTGTGATGGAGTCTTGGTGTTTATTCCATTCTTCATGAATAGTGGAAAGCATTCTTATCATAGAAGCTACAGTTTCATCCTCTTTCCAATAGTCCACAAACCAATCCTGACAAAGGATATCAGGATTCGGGTCTTGGGTAATGTCCCATCTCGAGTCTTCACAAGTCAATGCCTGGCAGAATCGTTTAGCATTGATTCTGTCTTCATAGGTAAAACGAGAAAGTAAGCGCAGTAGATCCTTACAATTTGAGGGTTCTGCCTTTTCCACTGCGTACCTTGCAATCAGCCATAAGGTGGTCAGGCGTTGCTGACCATCTACGGGTACAAAAGAATCTTCTCCATTAGTGTTGATGGGGCCATAGATGAAATGCAGATTGAATTCATTCTGCTTTTTTTCTATTGCAGTGAAGATTTCTTTTATAAACTGTTTACGTACGCTTTCGGCCTTGGGATTATTGGCTCCCTGGACATAATGGCGTTGAATGCCAGGAATAACCACACGATACCTGGACAATAGTGCAAACAAATTGTCTGGTACTTCTATATAGTGCTTTAAAATATCATTTTTCATATTTTTACAGGATTCTTTAATTTGTCAATAAAACTATCGATGTCCTTGCTCATAGAATTTCGATAAGCTTTTTTATCTTCTTCTGACCAATATGGATCTGTCATCTTTAATCCAGGGAGTGATTTCATAAACACGGCTTCTGTGACAGGAGGTGCCCAATACTCAGTCCAACTATTACGTGCCCATTCAGAAACAGCTTCCCGTTTTCCTTCAAACAACTTGTTATTTAACGAGGAGTTTGCATCTTTTGGCAACAATGCAAGATTCCCGATAGAATTATCTTCTGTTGTCGGGTATCTATTGCCTAGTTTTTTAGCTAGCCAATCATCTCCTTTTCCTTTTCCTTCTTTGCATTCTTTTTGATACTCGTCAAACACACTTTTAGAATAATCATTGCCTAACCACTCTTCTAGTTCTTTTTCATCCAAAACTTTTTGGTTTCTGGCAAATATATGCTCAATCGACCAAGCTTCTACTTGTCGATGCATTTCAAAGCTATAGCGATATGGCCATCTTTTCCAACAGAAAGCGACATTGCTGAGCAACAGATAATTAAATAAATCTTCTCCCCAGTTGGAGTAATCGTTCTTGTCTTCTTTTGGCTTGTATTCTGCCATTTTTTCTATAGCGTCCAATATCTCCTTTCTTGTTTTGGGCTTGATATCCTTATTATTTCTTTGGTGAACAATAGCTCCAAAAGCATGATACATGAGAGGGTCGTTGTACCATTCTAATAAACGATAAAACACTGAATATATAATTTTCCAAATTGTGATACGCGACTTGGTCTTCAGTTCGTCAAGGATTCTTGTAAGAAAAGGAAAAACCTCTTCTCTTTGTTCTTGCGGTGTTGGAGTCAGTCCTGCATAGCGCAACAACACGGTCATCCTGTCGTCTTTTCTCCAAGTATCTCTAGGTGTGCAAAATGAAAAGAAACTATTATCGTTGAGTTTACGCTCAATCTCATCCCATTCGACAGCACGTGCATTGGTTATATCGGAAGACTCGTCATTTCCTAAGGTCAGCATGACGCATTTCACCAATTCAGAATCCTTTGCAGGGATTTTGCCACTATTAAGTTCATAGAAGGTTGATAATTCCTTGTCTTTGTCAACTTCATAGTAGAGAAATTTGCAACACCCTTTTATCTTTTTGCAGAATTCGGTTCTTCTTTCGGTTCCAATCTCACCCAATTTTTCCTTAATAACGTCTTCGGCCATATTCTTGAAATGCTGATCGAGTGCCTGGTTCGCCTCACGAGCATAGTCAATTGGTAACTCGCTACTTTTCTCACCGAGTATCAGATTTAACGTGGTAAGTCGCTGTTGTCCATCCACTACATTGACTCTATTATTCTCTATATCTTCAGCAACAGCTAATGCCTGGAGAAAATAGAAAGGAGTGGATTCGGTGGGACTAAAAGAGTCAATATCATCTATCAGCTGACTGACTTGTCGGCTTTTCCACCTATATCCTCGCTGATAGCGGGGAATATAGAAGTTGATTTTGTCATTTTCAAAATCAACTATTGATTTGAGAGAAATGTCCTTGCTCATAAGTTTTACTTTTGAAAAGTTCTATAATTCTTCCATACAATGGCTGCACAGTTTTTTGTGGCTGTCAGGTCATAATGAAAGTTGATACCTATATAACGATTTTACTGCAAAGTTATTGCTTAGGTGTGCTAAATCCTTTCACACCACTGAAAAATATCAATCAAAAATAAAGTTGTGCAGCCAATTTACTCATGTTCCCAGTACTTTTGCACAGGAAATTTTAAAAAACAATATACAATGAAACAGGAAAATCATAATTTATCGGTTAAGCGCCGTATCTATTCTTTTCCACAGGAAGGTGAGAGTAGGGCAGAGGCAATCTGTCGTTCGTTTAAATTGTATACCTTGGTAGAATGGGCTGCTTATACCAAGGTAGATATTCGGATTGAAACATCAAAGAATTGTCCTTTGTTGATAGGAGAACTGTCTCAACTGATGTTTTTGCTACCATTCTTTTCTGATGCAGCTAAAGTGTCTTTCAGTCAGGTATTTAATGAAGCTAATGAAGATAAGATATTAGTAGAAATAAATGCACATAATAGAACAGCCTCTACTGGACATTCAGAGAAGCAACTCCGCAAAAAGTAACTTTGTTTGCTTCTATATCTTCAGAGCAATAAAAGGAAACGTTGATGGAGGAAAAATTCCCTCCGTAAGTATATTAGCTTCATCAGGCATCGAAAGTAGTTTCATCAGGCACCGAAACTACTTTCGATGCCTGATGAAGCTAACTTCGTTTTTGGGCTTCTTTTCCTAATAAATTTTAGAATAAGCTTGGCTAATTCAGATTTTCTTCGTAACTTAGCAGCGCAAAACGTAAAGCATGTAGGAATATGGCAAAAATAGTAAATAAATATCCTGTAGGAATTCAGACATTTGAAAAAATCCGCGAGAATGGCTATCTCTATATAGATAAGACCAAATATATCGTGGATTTCAGGGAAAAGAAGATGTCCTATATCTTTCTGAGTCGTCCGAGACGATTCGGCAAGTCGCTCTTTGCCTCTACCCTTCAGGCTTATTTTGAGGGAAGAAAGGAACTTTTCGAGGGATTGGCCATTGCTGATTACGAGAAGGATTGGGTGAAGCATCCTGTGCTGCATTTCGACCTGAGTGGTGCCAAGCATTTTGATGAGGAAGGCTTGAAGCATTATCTCGACTTGCAGCTGAAACCATACGAGAAGCTCTATGGCAGGGATGATGATGAATTGTATCCAAACGACCGACTGGATGGAATAGTAAAGCGAGCTTACGAACAGACGGGCGAAAAGGTGGTTGTCATTATTGATGAATATGATGCCCCATTGCTGGATGTGGTGCATGAGAAGGATGTACTCAAGCAGTTGCGTCTCATTATGCAGAACTTCTATAGTCCTTTAAAAAAGCTCGACCCATATCTGGAGTTTACCTTCATTACGGGTATTACTAAGTTCTCTCAGCTCAGTATCTTCAGCGAACTCAACAACCTCGATAATATCAGCATGTTCGACCAGTATTCGGCTATCTGTGGTATCAGTAAGGCTGAACTTTGTACGCAGATGAAACCGGATATAGAGGCTCTTGGGGAAACTCTTGGCATGACGTACGAGGAATGCCTGGCTGAGTTGACGAGATACTACGATGGTTATCATTTCAGTAAAAAATCAGAAGATGTTTTCAATCCGTTCAGTCTGGTGAAGGCACTGAATGCACGGGATATTGCCTCTTACTGGTTTGGTTCTGGAACGCCAACTTATCTTATCAAAACGTTGCAGAAGTACCATGTCAGCGTGATGGATATAGAGAAAAAGTCATGTGATATAGATGACTTTGATGTTTCGCCCGAACTGGTGACCTCTGCACTTCCGCTGCTCTATCAGAGCGGTTACCTCACCATCAAGAAGTATAATCCGATATTGCATCGCTATACGCTGGAATATCCTAACAAGGAGGTTAAGACGGGTATGCTCAAGAGTCTTGCGCCCAACTATCTTTCGCCAATATCGCTGGATAACAACAGTTTGGTAGGTGATTTTCTTGAAAAGCTCTATGATGCTGATGTTGAAGGAGCGATGGTTCGCCTGAAAGCCTATCTTGCTAGTATCTCCAACCGCTTGAGTAATAAGAACGAACGGGATTTCCAGACGGTGTTCTATCTTATCTTCAACCTGATGGGTGCCTACATGAGGGTAGAGGAGAACAGTGCGATAGGCAGGGCTGATGCCGTGGTGTATATGCCTGATGCCGTGTTTGTTTTTGAACTGAAGTATGATGGTTCTGCCGAAGAAGCTATTAGACAGATTGATGAAAAGGGATATCTGATTCCATATTCTGCAGATGGTAAGCGCCTGTTTAAAATAGGTGTAAATTTCGATAGTAATCAGCGTACGATTGGTGATTGGATAATCAGGGAAGAATAAGAAAGAAAACGAAAAGATAATCCGAAACAGAAGCATTGGCAGCTATCTGTTTCGGATTTTTTGCAGTAACCATACGGATGCAAATGGAAAATCAGTTGCACAAGATAGATTTATTTCATGCAGATTTCAATTATTTCATCGTTTTGCGAAAAAAAACGAACCTGTGCAGTCAATTTTCATATTTTATTTGTAATTTTGCCATGTCATTCAGAGTTTTGCTATTCTATTCATGCAGCACTAAGATTAGAGGTATTTCTGATATGGCATAATCCTAGGCAGTTTTTTGCAGCTTGGGTGTTTGTAGAATATAAATTATAGTGTTGCGAAGTTAGATAAAATATGGAAAATATTTTAGAATATAATAAGTGGGAAGATAAGCTATGGGCTTTGTACAATAGTATTTTTAAGGATGCTTCATATACGATTAGAGATGGAGTCATTTTCCCTGATAAGTATGCTTCAACTCCGTTCAAAGTGATGATAATGAACCGAGAGGCTTATGATGAGAAATCGTATAGTCTCAATCAAGATGGTATTGCAAAAGAGATTGGAGAAGGAATTATTCCTTTCAAAGACCAGATAACATTACGTAGTCATCTGCGTCAATATCTTAGTTTGATTCATCTATTGTCAAATAAAGGTTTTAATGAAGTTTCAGAGAAAGAGGTAATAGACTTTGTAAACCAATCTGACAATGATGATTTTGCGTATTACCTTTCTAATGCAGCTTATATCAATATTAAAAAATCTGATGGTAAAAAATGCTCTGTGCGAAGTGACTTAAAGGAGTATGCTAAGAAAGGAATTGATGTGTTGAAAGAGCAGATTCGATTCTGTAACCCTTCTGTTATCTTGGGTGGTGATGTGTGCTACAACATAATTGACAATCTGTTTGAATGGGGAGAGGTGCTTTATGGTGGAGACGGCTATAACCCGGTAAAGATATATGAGTTGGTGATAGATGGTAAATCATATCCATTTATAGATATGTTCCACCCGTCAAGAACTCAAAACTATAAGGACGGTGACGAAACAGAAAGTATGTCTATGTATTTTCTTGAATTATTCAAAGGTATGATTAGTGTTGAGAAAGCACGTCCTGGATATTGGAGTAGTCATATGAACAATAAATGTTTTGAGACGAGTGCCTTAAAGTAATAATAGTTCATCTTAATAGTGATAATGAGTCTTCTCATGAAAGAAATCGTATTTGATTCTTTGCTGCTGATAGCTGCTGATGATGTTAGTCAGCAAGCTATCAATCAGCTTCGCTCAGATGGAATATATTCCATCGAGAACCGTTCTTGCACACTTATCAATATGGTAGTGGTATCTACTGCCGAAGGAGCAGAACATGTTCATCAGGTATTGGAGAACCACGAACGTGCCAGAAAGAATGTAGTCGTAAAAATGACTCCGGAACTCTGCATCAAGGATGAATCCGATATCGACTCTATCTTGTCTTTCCTGCCAGAGCCTGGTTGTAATCCATACATGGAGTTGAAGCACTTCTTGCAAGTGTACCATGAGAATGTGGAAATTCATGGTATGGTAGGTTTTGATTTCAGAAGTTTCTCCGATATCATCAGAGGAAAGAATGTGGTATCTGTCTATTCTTATGAATATCAAGACGACATAGCTGAGGCTCTCAGCCATCTGAAGCCAGTCAATCTAAAAGACAGCGGCAAATATCTTCTGTCGTTTACAGTAGGTAAGTATGATGAGAAGACTCTATCCAAGCATTTGGCTTCTCTCAATGAATACATGGATACTTTCCCCGAAGAGAGCTGCCTCTACTGGACATACAGAGAAGCAACTCCTCAAAAAGTAACTTTGTTTGCTTCTATATCTTCAGAGCAATAAAAGGAAACGTTGATGGAGGAAAAATTCCCTCCGTAAGTATATTAGCTTCATCAGGCATCGAAAGTAGTTTCATCAGGCACCGAAACTACTTTCGATGCCTGATGAAGCTAACTTCGTTTTTGGGGGCTGAGTCGTTGCGAATACCATCAAAGCTGCGTAATATTTCTTCTGATCCACAACTTGAAGAACGGGTCGTTAAAGGATACGAAATCCCCATCCGCATCTATGAAATCTCTAGCTATCAACGCCTTCTTGATGCTTTGCACATTTGCAGAGCTTTCCAGGTGCTTAGCGTCGTCTATGCGGTCGGTGAAATATTCATCTTCCACAGCTCTACCGAATTCAAAGGGATTTTCTATCATAATCGTTTCCTTCTTCATCATTTAATGTTGAATGTAAAGGTAGTAATAATTTTTAAAGTAAGAAGTGTTTTAGTAAGAAGTATATTAGTAAGAACTTTATTACTAATTAACTTTTTACTAGTTATACGTAACTACTCAGTACCCCTATGAGCATGAGTAGTTACATTGGAGATTAGTATGTATTTAAGAGATGGATGCACCATTTGATGCTTTATCTTGTTAATGATTGAAGGCAGACATGGAGTATGATGGATATCCAAGTCTGCCTTCTATTTTTATGGGTGTATTTGCTTGATGTACATCTTCTTATCCTACTGGTTTCTTTTGGTTTTTCTTTCTTCTCCACAGCAGGAAGCCTGTAATAGGCAATGAAGCTGATGTAA
>ERZ1023666.816-NODE-816-length-11858-cov-12.992036_pt1 | contig 11858 bp, 5 predicted proteins | sample MGYA00380341_ERZ1023666 | MGnify/ENA primary metagenome ERZ1023666 (study PRJEB33179, sample SAMN07448983) | human gut metagenome | biome: Human-gut; feature: Human associated habitat; material: Faeces | host: Homo sapiens | place: India: Bhopal | collected...
TACGAACACGTGCATAGGTTTCTTGCCGAAGTTGCTGAGGAACCAGAGGGTCATCAGATCCAGATAGCCGTTGACAAAACGGTTCCAGCCCATGAACTTCGACTTGCCGAACTTGCGGGCCTGATGATGCACAGGCTTTTCGCCTATCTTGTCGAAACCGGCATTCTTTGCCAGATAGGGGATGTAGCGGTGCATCTCGCCATACACCTCGATGTTCTTCACCACGTCGCGGCGGTAAGCCTTCAGTCCGCAGTTGAAGTCGTGCAGGTTGTGTATGCCGCTCACCTTGCGTGCTGTGGCATTGAAGAGCTTGGTAGGAATGGTCTTCGACAGAGGGTCGCCCTCCTTGCGGTTCTGCTTGTAGCCCGATACCAGGTCGTAGCCTTCCTGGGTAATCATGCGGTAGAGCTCAGGTATCTCGTCGGGAGAGTCCTGCAGGTCGGCATCCATGGTGATGACCACATCTCCCTGTGCCTCTTTGAATCCACAGTACAGGGCAGGGCTCTTGCCGTAATTGCGACGGAACTTGATGCCTTTCACCTGGTCGGCCTCCTCTGCCAAGTGTTCTATCACTTGCCATGAGTGGTCGGTAGAGCCGTCGTTGACAAAGATGACTTCGTAGCTGAAGTGGTTGGCTTCCATCACTCGCTTGATCCAGGCAAAGAGCTCGGGCAGCGATTCTTCCTCGTTGTATAGGGGTACGATAACGGATATGTCCATTTGTTTGGTGTGTTATTGTTGGTTATTGATGTTCTTGATACTTACGCGTTGTGCCATGATGGCTGCGATGACAGGGCTGAGTACCACACCCACGATGAGGTCGGTAATCATAAACATGGAAGCCCATGCCAGTGGCTTCATCGAGAGGATGGTGTCGATGGTGGCCTTTGCCTCTGCCTCCGACAGATGGTACACTTCCTGCATCACGGGCTGGTAGGTGCTTTCCAATAAGGCCATGAAAGGACCCATGTCCATGAACGAGAACCACAGAAACTGTACTACGGTGAGCAGCAGGGTGGCATTGAAGAATGTCTGCATACAGTAGAAGGTGCCGCGGCGGAAAGAGATAGTGCCCTCAAGGGCATAGTCGCGAAAACTCTTCAGGCGTTTGCCTACTACAAAGGGAGTGCTGATCAACAGCAGGTTGCCTATCAGTCCCAAGAACGACTGGTCGGGCTTTACTGCCAGCATGGTGAATGCGAAACTAACTATCCATACAAGTCCTAAGATGGCTCCGTCCTGGCGGGCGAAAGCCCTTGTCTGAACTAAATTCTGTACATTAATCATTGTCTTATTTATGTATTATCGTGCAAAGGTAAGCAATTTTTAGCATATAGTGTTCAATGCTGCGATAATTTTATATATTTTTGGAGAAACAGACCTGTAGGAAACAAAAAAAGAGAACTTCTGTAGATGAAGTTCTCTTTTTTGAGCCTCTTGTCGGATTCGAACCAACGACCCCGAGATTACAAATCACGTGCTCTGGCCAACTGAGCTAAAGAGGCGGGTGGACAAGCGATTCATATCGCACCGCTACAACCAAGTACCCTTGCTATGTTCCCATCCTGGGGGATTCCGAGGGAGCTGGTCGTATGAGACTTGTCCGTCTCTGCGTTTAAGCGGGTGCAAAAGTACTGCTTTCCTTTGAACCTGCCAAATATTTTCCGAGAAATATTCCTTTTATTAACTTCTGTTAAGGAAAAACTCCTTTAAAAGTCCACGACCGTGATTCCTGCACCACCAAACTGCACATGCTCATCGGCAAAGTGGGTGACATTGGGCACACTGCTCAGATACTGGCGGATGAGCTGTCGCAAGATGCCGTTGCCCTTACCGTGGAGGATGCGCACACGGGGCATACCCACGAGGATGGCGTCGTCGATGAAATACTGCACGGCATTGAGCGCCTCATCGCCACGCATACCTCTGATGTCGAGGTCTTGGTGGAAATTGGTCTTGTGCTTGTCTATCGTGTTGCGTGTCTCGGTACTGATGCCATACGAGCCCAAGTTCTCCTTGCGTTGTTCTGTCTTGTCGGTCTCGGTGGTGGCGACAGCATGTTCCAGACGGTTGAGGCGCATCTTGGTACGCATACCTCCAAAGACAGCAGTAGCCATATCGCCCGCTATGCTCTCTATGGTTCCTATGGTGGAGAGCCCCTTGATGCGTACGGTGTCGCCTACTGATAGAGGACGGTTTTCCTGCTGCGTCTTGTTGACAGCACTGCGCAGCGCTGCCGCAGCCTTCTCTTGGTTCTGAGTTTTTTCGGCTTTACGCTTGGCATGTCGTTCCTTGCGTTGCTGTATCTGTGCTATCTTGCGGGCTATCTTGTCGTCATTCTCCTTGGTGTCGATGTCCTGCATCTCTTCCTTGAAGGCGTCCAGCTCCTGACGTATGCGCTTGGTCTCCTCCTTCTCAGCCTGCTTCTCGCGTATCTCGCGTATGGCGTTCTCTATCTTTTTGTTGCTCTCCTTCAGCAGTTCCTCTGCCTGTTGTTTGGCTTTGGCGAGTATCTGTTTGCGGCTTCGTTCTATGTCCTCGATGTCGCTCTCGTATCGCGAGATAGTCTTTTCCATGTCTTTCTCGCGCTGGTGTATGCTCTGTCGCTTGTTCTCCCAGTAGCGCTTATCGCGAACGATGTCCTGCAGATACTTGTCGCTCTGTATGTATTCGGAGCCTACGATGTCGCTGGCCTCCTTGATCACCTCTTCGGGAAGACCTATCTTGCGGGCTATCTCGATGGCGAAGGAAGAACCCGGTCTGCCTATAGCCAACTGGAAGAGAGCTTTCATCTCGTGGCGGTCGTAGAGCATGGCACCGTTGGCCACACCCTCATGACTGTCGGCAAAATGCTTCAGGTTTTGATAGTGTGTGGTGATGACTCCATAGGCACCTTGTTGGCAGAAGCGGTCGAGCACAGCCTCGGCGATAGCTCCGCCGATGCCCGGTTCGGTGCCTGTACCAAACTCATCGATGAGGATAATGGTGTCGCCATTGGCAGCCTTCATCATATTCTTCATGTTGAGCAGATGCGAGGAGTAGGTACTCAGGTCGTTCTCCAGACTCTGTTCGTCGCCAATGTCGATCATGATGTTCTGGAACACGCCCGTCTTCGAACGCTCGCTCACGGGGATGCTCAGTCCGCACTGCAGCATGTATTGCAGCAGTCCCACGGTCTTCAGACAGACCGACTTTCCTCCGGCGTTAGGACCAGAGATGATGAGGATGCGCTTCTCTTGTGTCAGCATGATGTCGAGTGGCACCACCTTCTCGCCTTTCTTCTCCAACGAGAGTCTGAGCAGGGGGTGAATGGCTCTGGTCCAGTCTACGTGTGGGTGGGCTTCCACCTCAGGCTCTATGGCTTGCTGGGTTTCTGCAAGCTTTGCCTTGGCTTGTATCAGGTCGATGATGGCAAGGAATCGGTAGCTCTCCAATATCTCGCGTGAGAAGGGTCGCACCTTGTTGGTGAAGTCGGTGAGGATGCGTATGATTTCCTTGCGTTCCTCTCCCTCGAGTTCTCTCACGCGGTTGTTGGCTTCCACCACCTCGGTAGGCTCAATGAATACCGTTCTTCCCGTGGCACTCTCGTCGTGCACGATACCTTTTATCTTTCGTTTCAGGGTAGGGATAACGGGGATGACGAGTCGTCCGTCGCGCAGGGTAGGGGTGACATCTTTCTCTACCACTCCCTCGCTCTGTGCTGCTCGCAGTATGCCATACAGTGTGCGTGAGATGCTGCCCTCGGTCTTTGCTAACTCTCGGCGTATCTGCAGCAACTCGGGGGTAGCGTTGTCGCGTATCTTACCAAATTTGTCGAGTATCTGGTCGATGCGTTGTACCAGCTGGGGGAAAGACATGACGTCAGCCGACAGGCGATGCAGTGCAGGGTAGGGATATTTCTTCTCTCTGCGCCAACCGTCTTCTTGTTCGGCCTCGTCGTCATCGCTGTGGTTGAGTATCTTTACGATACCGTCGATGGTGCTCAACGAGCGGCGAAGGTCAAAGAGTTCGTCTTCCTCCAAGTGGGTGTTCTCCACGCGGATGCGTACTATCGACTCTCTCACATCGTAGAAGTATTGCAGGGGGAAGTCTTCCACCTCTTCCATGAGTCTGCGAAACTCTCGGGTCTGCAACAGCCATTCGTTCACCTCGTCGGCATCAGCGCTGAAGTGCATCTTCTCTACCTGTTCCTTGCCCAGGGTGGAGAGGCATCGCTCACGCAACAGGTTTCGAATCTCGTTGAAGCCTATCTTTTGTTCAAAATTATCTGGATATATCATGTTGTTCTTATTTTCAGGCGGCAAAGTTACGAATTTTTTGAATGTTACCCAAATTTCAGCTACAAAAAACAAGGGAGCGAACCCTGTTAGGTTGCTCCCTCGTTGTTCTTGTTTCTATTATTGATAGTTCTTAATCCCAGGAATCCCAGGAGTCAAAGTCGTTAAAGTGCTCCTTGGCTGTGTCAGTGCCTGGCTTTCCCATTCCTGGGTATTCTGGATTAGGATTACCACTACCATCGCTACCCATGGTACCAGATATGGTTTGCAGCAAACTTTCTGTCTGTAGTGGAACAAAAAATATCTGTGGCTGTATATATTCTTTTTTATTCATTGCTTCAAATGTTTTTATTTGATATACTTCTTACCATTAATAATATAGATACCACTTGGCAGTGACTGGAAGGTGTTGGCATCCTCGCTAACCAACTGTCCGTTGATGTTGTATACTCTGCAATTTGCAGGAATCAATTCACCATCAGCATTGATAATCAAGTCTTCGATGCCTGTAGTTTCGCCTTCGTTGCCGTCGGTAATACTACTTGTACTGATGCTCAGCATCATTGGTTTTGCACCTGCTGGCAATTTGGCTTTCAGGAAGCCACGGAAACCTTTGACGGTTCCTGAAGCTGCGGCATAAGCTTTGAAGTTACCATCAGAAGCGCCGATGAAGTAATCGTTCTTAACGATATTCATTTTGTTGTAACTTGATGTCCAAACATATTCATTACTCTCGCACCAGCCTTTTGGTTCAGTATTTTCGATGGTTACGTATGGATAGTCAGTAACATCTGCGGTATTGATGCTCTTAACATCCTTTGTTGGCTTGATAAGGAATGGCTTACCAGCAACGATTGTATTGTAAGCATGACGTACGAAGTATGCCTTGCTGCCCTCAACATGGTCGAAGTAGAGAATCTGAGTACCTTCCTTCGCAGTTGCACTATAAGCAGGACCAAAGATTGCGTCAACCTGCTGTCTGTTGAGACTGAAAGGAAGAACGCAAGTTGTCCAACGATTAGCTACCATTTCACGTGCAATCTTCACCTGTGCCACATGACCCTCTGCAGTTTTTACAACTACATTGTTCGCAGTCGCATCGTCAGCATTATAATTTACATTATCAACTTCAGGCTTTGTTTCACCCTCATCGAATGAGAAGCCATAGAAGCCAATCTTCGAACCGAAGTTGTAGAGATAGTAAGTCTTACCAGCCTTTACATTAAAGGTATAGGTGACTGGGGAGTCTGCCAATACGCACCATCCATGAGCACTCTTCTCATTTGGATGGTTTTTGATAGCCTTGTTGTTAGGCATGATATCGTCTGAAAGAGCACTTGGATAAACGTTGTTTTTGAAACCATCCTTTGTCATCTCGAAGCTTTTAAGGCCATCAAAATGGCTGGCTACTTCTGCTTCCGTTGGGGCTTTGCCTCCGTTCAAGTCCCACCCGTATTTAGGCAAATCGTATACTCCGCCAGTAGGCTTACCATTGGTAGATTCGATGTGGGCAGTCGAAGTTACGAAGTTGCCAGCTTCATCCATTATGAATACACGGCGCTGAGGTCTGTACTGATATGTTTTTGTACCATCTTTTTCTGTCTTAGCATCGAAGACACCATTCTGGAAGATGTGAGCTGTTACCTTACCGTTGGTCTTAGGATTGAACACCAAGAACGAACCAGAGCAAGGAACATTGAACATTGGATCCTTAACCTCGGTTGTGTATTTTTTGAAGTCAGCACTTCCGATGGTAGTTGTCTCAGGCATGGCATTGGAGCCGTTCTCCTGACGTGCATTCTTACTATTGTTTCCTGATACATAGTAGTCGAATCCTGTCAACTTCCACTTGGCTTTAGCTGATGTTGTATCCCACTGATAGCTGTTGGATAGCTTTTCTGGATTTGATTTGTTCTGATTAAGAATCTTAGTGTCTGGTGTTCCGTCGTTAGGGAACATCCATCCACCAAGAACTACAGACAAGGTCCTGTCCTGGTTCCACATTCTTGTCTGGTTACCATAAGTTTCACCGCTTTTTACACGATACATAGCAGGGTCGTCAACTTCTACAGAAATTAAAGTTGTGGTGCTTTCTAAGTTATCACCAGTGACAACAACACGGATGTTAGCTGTACCTTCGCTGACGGCTTCTATCTTTCCTGTTTTAGCATCTACCTTTACTACACCAGGAGATGTAGAGAACCACGAGGTTTCGTATTCTGTATCGGCAAGAGTAGCATTTTCATTTGTAACCACCGTCAAGTCTGGTGCTACTCGTGTAGTACCTGCATACATTTTAATGCTTGTTGGATCTGGTGTAACGGTGATAACTTGATACGTGCTCTTTATATCCAAATTGAATGAAATAGGATCTGGACTATCATAAACGTCACCATAGTTGTCTTCACCATTCTGTCCAGGTGTTGCACTTACTGTAATAGTATATGTACCTGCTGTACTTGGTGTATAGTTAAGTGTATTTTCGGTGAATTCCTGAATTTGTCCATTAGCTTTCGCAGTGACTTTATAAGTGTATTTGAAATAACTGCTTACATCTTCACCATTGTAAATCAGAGGAACAATAATCTTTCTGCTTGTGTCATCTTGGTGCAGATTGATGGTGATATCCTTGAATGAATCCAAGAAAACAGGCTTGATCTTACCTTCTGATACCGAGTAAGAGAACTGAAGAGTACCTGCAATATAATTGCTTCCAAGTGATGCTGTTGGAGTCGCAGTAACGGTAATGAGAGATGTTCCCTTAATAAATGCTGTTTTTTCAGCATTTTTACTAACTGAGAATTTTCCTGTCTCATCAACAGTCACATTGTCTCCACTAACAACATAAGATAAGGTGTAGTCCTGACCTAACTTCAAGAGTTTGTCATTATCTCCATAAACCTTGATGACAGGCTGCTCTTCTTCCGCATCTGTGGTGTTGATAGTAACATCCATTACGGAAACGTTGAGTGGAGAAGGGGCCTTTACGCTCAACTGATAAGTGGCTGTGGTTCCTTCATAAGTGTCAGCATCTGTCGGAGTAACAGTTGCTGTGATGGTTGCGATACCTAAGCTCTTAATAGTAATGGTATTACCACTCAGAGTAGCTACATCCTCTGCATTCGACTTGTAATCTACAGTATATTGATTGTCAGAAAGCGTAGTGTTTCCAGCCATAACAGTAAGAGTTGGCAAAGTTACTGAAGGAGTAGTGTTGACTACAACATCAGCATTGCGCTTGAAAGAAGCTGTCAGTCGAGTCTTATTAGAAGATGAAGCAGAACGCTTTACCTGAAGACTTGTCAAGCAAGTAGTACCACCGCCGTAGCGACCCAAATAGAGTGCATCGCAATCTTTTTCAATGGTATAAGTAAATTCAGAACCACCATCAGCAGATGTAGCCAAGATGTTTGACTTAAAGATGCTGCTACCATTTACATCAGAATAAATAATCACACCAGAAAGATTCTTGCTATTGCAATAGCCTTTCAGCGTAATCACATCACCTGCTTTGAAGCCATCAGTCTTTGGTTTGATAGTGATATACTTTCCTTCCTTTGCACTGAAGTTGCTGCTAAACGTTATGACATTATTAGCAGTTGTACAGCTTGTTCCAGCAGTAGTTGTACCAATAGGGCCTGTGAAGTCGTAAATGACCCCGCTTTCGGTTGGGGTAACTGGAGTGTTAGCTTTGAAGTTGGCAGTAAGAGAAATCTCAGCAGATATAGTTGTTGTATAAGTTGCATTTGTGCTAACAGATTTGTTATTTGCATCAGTCCAGTTTACAAACTCATATCCGTCGTTTGGTGTCGCGGTGAATGTAAGAGAAGTGTTTGCTTCTACTTCTGTACCAGATGTCACAGTTGCACCTGAAGCATTTGTAATGGATACAGAACCACCTGTTCCTGCTGTAGCAGAAACTGTATATTTCTTAGCAGCACGAGTGATGGTAATGGACTTGATATATGTCGAAGAACCATTTCTGAACAAATAGAAGGAGTTCTTACTATTCAGAACATCCCCAGAAGTTACAGTATAGTTGATTTCATAAGTACCTTTAGCAACATTTTCTGCTAAAATCGTTTTGTCTTGTTTATTAGAAGAAGCTAAAAGTCCACCATTATCTTTTTCGCATTCTATTGCAATGGTAATAACATCACCTTCTTGGAGTGTGTTGTTATTCAAACTTACCAATATATATTTGGTTGTTCCTAAATTGCCATCACTTTTGAAACCCTTAACATCAACTTTTTTAGCAGCTCCTAATGTTACAGTTCCACCTTCTGCGGTATATGGAGTATTAGCAGTGGCCTCTGATGTTTTGATAGTATAGTCAAACAGTTTATTTCCTGTTGTTGTTCCATTCTCGCTGCCACCATTATTATTATCTGTGCTACCATTATCAGTATTGGCAGTAGTAACAGTTGTAGTTCTTGTCTGGATAGGATTGCTACCAGCACTTCTGCTATTAGTAGCAGATGTAGCTATGCAGTAATAATTTCCACTTTCTGTTGGAGTATAAGTAGCAGATGTGGCATCTGCGATGGCTACCCCATCCTTATACCACTGATAAGAAACGGTACCATTACCGTATGCAGTTGCATCGAGGGTTCCTGGAGTAGTAGAGAAGTTATAGCTTGGAGCCAAGTCGCGAGCAAAGAGAATCTGCTTGCTGTCTTGGTTCTGATAAGCACGCTCATACTCCGTAGCAGCCATGATGAAGCCACCGAGAACCTTGCCCTCGGTAATACCCTCAGACTTTTCTACCATAGGAACATCATAGCCCAACAAGTAGTACTCCTTAGAACCATCGCGATATTTCTCAGCGCCCTTTAAAGCAGTATCTTTATCACCACCTAAACCTGCAGAACGGCAACTTCCCCAGATTTGCATATCGCCATTAGCATCCAAATAGGTATAGTTGTTTACCAAACCCTCGAAAGCATTCTTGGCAATCGTTTTATAATCATATTGAGTGGTACTTTCGAGCAAGCCACAACGAACAGCCTTGAAATAAGCTGCTGCAAAGATGGCTGTAGCTGATGTCTCAATATAATTGGTTGCAGTTGATGACTTTCCATTGTAAGATGTTGCCTTGAAAGATGGATCATCCATCACCTGATACCAACCACCAGTCTTTGAATCCTGGCGTGCAGCAATACCAGCAGCAAGGTCTGCGAGATGTTGCTTCAAAGTAGTATAATTGGTTGTATTCTCTTGACCAGCTTTTTGCATGGCTTCCAATACATCTACCAAAGCCATGAGATACCATGCGTTGGCACGACCCCAGTAGGCTGCAGAGTGGAATGTATAAGGCTTAGTTTTACCATTCAAACCAGCCCAAGTTTCTGCATGAGAATTTGATGTGCCTGTTCCTGCATTTGCCTCGAATGCATGATACATCAGTTTGTCGGTAGAATTCCAGCACATGTTCCAAACAATGTTTAACTGTTTGAATACCATATCCCAGTTTGCTATTGTGCTTCCGGATACATGAGTTCCTGTGCCATTGTTGAAGTTGATAATCTGTGCCAAGAGTGCGCTACCCATATAGGCACCATCCAGCCACATCTGATTGTTGTAAGCTTCTTTGTGGAACCAGCCACCTACGACATTCTCTCCAGCGAGAGTTCCGCTCTTGATGGCGTATTTTGTGTTATGAGTTTCGAGTCCTGTCTGTGCGCTGCCAATAGCAGTCTTTGCGTTGCTCTTATCTGTTCCTGTTGCATTTGTATTGTAATACAGACCAATATAAAGCTTTACTGCATTGAGATCATCAAGGCTGCCACCTGTTTCAGGTACTTTTTGGCAATATGTATCTCCATACTCCTTAACACTCAAGAACCAAGGCTTTGACCAATCGAAGTCTTGGTAATAATCAGCCGCTTCAATCATTGATTTAGCAACAAGACCAGGAACATAGTCGAGCTTTTCCTTGGTATCTTTTCTTGACTTGTTTGGAGTTCCGTCTGCATTGTAGGTTGCTAAGCCAAAAGCTGTAGTATTGGCATAGAAATCATTTGCGCGTGAATTAATCGCCCACTGCGAATAGCGGACACCAGAATTGAATTTTACCCCCCCATCGTTATCTGCCGCTTTCACTCCAATGACGCTGAGGCATGGGAGTAAAAGGAGAAGAAACAGGCGAGCAAAACCACCTCGACTCAAGTCGAGGAAGCGGAATGTCAGTGTTTTGTGTTTCATTTCACTTTTAGTTTTATTGTTCTTGTGCTTATTTAGCTGTTTTAAATATCTCATACTTTACGGTAAGTTTATGCACCGCTGATTGTTTTCTTTAGTTATTTTTGATGGTAGTCTGTTTTAAACATCCCAGTATAGCGGTCGCAGTCGAGAACTTATACGATGATTTTTTTGTGCAATTGATTGCACTTTCTTTTCGGCTGCAAAGATACGAAAAATATGTTAAAAAGGAATGAATCCATTTTGTCTAAAATTAGATTTTCTACGTAATCGTTTGCGTGTGGCTTACTTTTGGTTCTTGCGATATGCCTTTTTTCTTATTCTCATGCTTTCAGGTATTTATACGCCTATTTATTGGTTATTGAAGTTTAGCAAGTATAGAAGTTACTCAAGTTTAGCAAGTATAGAAGTTACAGAAGTTACTTAAGTTTCGCAAATGGTTTAAGTACGCCCTGAAGAGGCAGTAGCTTCAGTCAAAAAGTAACCAGGACTATAACAACGATTTCAACCTGTACGGTTGGCACGCCCTGAAGGGGCAGAAGCTCTTAGCCCAGGGCATCGCCCTGGGTATAATGGCAATCAGAAAGGCGCCCTGTAAGGGCAAAAGCTTTGTAATAGCCTGAGTTTTAAAGCTTTTGCCCTTACAGGGCGACAGGTTTGCAAACGTAATAACCCAGGGCGCTGCCCTGGGCTAAGAGCTTCTGCCCTTTCAGCGTGTGGGCCGAATATGGCTTTAACTTCTCTAACTTCCCTTAACTTCCCCACATGCGAAAGTTGTGTATAATAGTTAGCATGTCCCGGTAAGTCACTGAGATGTCTCAATGACTTACCGGGAAATCTCAGTAAGTCATTGGCTGGTCTGAATAACTTATCGTGCTTGAGACCATTTTGTGAAGTTGTGAACGTCTATTATAATATATATATATTCTTTTATATGTTTTTAAGGCATTACCCATACAGCTGTTTTCTTTCTTTATTTATTTCTTTCGCGTATGCGTGTGAAAGCAAGAAACGAGGGTTCACCCTTCACATCAACGTCGGAAGCCCGATAAACAGAGGGGATTCAGGGCGTGAACCCACCCTTCACAGGTATTCACAAAAACGTCACAAATGGCGTAAAACGGTGAACCCTTGGTGCAGCAAAAGTCCGAAATGTGAACGCTTTTTTATAGTTTTTTGCCAACAGAATGAACACTTTGAACGGTAGTTTGCAACCGCTATTCTGTTATAATATCGGCTCATCTTGAACCAATTATTGGTGAAAAAATATCATTAGTGTCCAATAAAAAATGGATACTAATATTAATAAATCCTCAAATCCGCAACCTATAGGGTTTAGTGGGATTTTGCTAGCAAAGCGACAAAATTCATTTTATTGTA
>ERZ1023666.818-NODE-818-length-11851-cov-13.959817_pt1 | contig 11851 bp, 19 predicted proteins | sample MGYA00380341_ERZ1023666 | MGnify/ENA primary metagenome ERZ1023666 (study PRJEB33179, sample SAMN07448983) | human gut metagenome | biome: Human-gut; feature: Human associated habitat; material: Faeces | host: Homo sapiens | place: India: Bhopal | collected...
TCTCATAACCGTGATCCTTGATTGCTTCGATAGATACAGCCTTTGCGTACTTCTCAATGCTCATTTCTGCATAAGGCTTTTCTTTTACAGTGAATTTGCTGTAAGGGATTTCTTCACCCTCTTTAACATTTCCATCCTGTAATGTGCCTTCTGCATATTTTGATTTAAGAACCGCTCCGGGTGTCTTTTTGATTGGACGCATGATACCAAGAATCTCACGTAAGTGCTCCCAGTTTCTTTCAAATCTGGTTACAAAATCAATCTCACGTGCTGTGACCTGGATATCATTTGTCATAATAAGATTAGCTTTTGCTGCCATATAAAAAATTCCTTTCTACCCATAATTGTTAAGGTATTGGGTTAGCGGCTATACTCTGACGTATAGTCGGTGTAAAAAATCACTGGAATAACTGGATATTCCGAGCGATTGCGGCCTGTCTCTCGGACGGGTCTTTGATTGCTTCGATATCCTTCTTTGTCATGCTTCCCGGTGTCTGCTGCTGTCCAACATGAGTGGTAAATCTTGCTTGATTCTGCTGAGCCTGCTGCTGAGATTCATCCACAAAAGCGGATGCGTCAGACTGTTTCATCTGTTCAATCAGGTCGTTCAGTCCAAGGATTTTACCGCCTTTCAGTTTCAATCCTGCTTCTTTAATGTCTGCCATAACAGACTTCTTAGCTGCTTCACTGGAAAACTTAACATCATCGAGTGCCGCTTTAAGAGCATCGTCAAAATCTCTTTCGTAGATTTTTGCATTGAATTCTTTCTCTGCATCCTCGGCTTTTTTCTTCCATCCAGCAAGCTCAGTCTGGATATTTGCCGGGTCGATACCGTCAAAACCTTTTAAGGTTTCTTCTGCTGTCTCAGCACGTTCTTTCCAGTTATCGCGTTCTCCCTCGACTTTTGACAGAGTTTTTGCTACTTCCTTTGCATTTTTGTAATTCTCAGAAAGTGCTTTCTTTACATCTGCCTGTTTATCCTCCGGGATTTCAATTCCAAATGATTTTAATGTGTCAATAAGTTTCTGCATAATATCCTCCTGGTCGTGTTTATTGACCTGCCGCCGCAGGTAAATGGATTAAGCCAGTTAGACCACTGGCAGGGTAATCGGAAAGGCAGGATTCGAACCTGCGGCACATAGCTTATAAGGCTACTGCTCTACCACTGAGCTACATTCCATTAACCCGGATTTCCGGGTTAGCAAGGTATTTATCGTGTTATGCCTGCCACTATCCGACTTTCACGGAAATGTTGATTCATTTATAAGGAGGTGTTACCAGTCAGTCGAACTGACTAATGAATATGCCGGAAATTGCATCCGCTTTTCAACCTCCAGATTCCGCTCGAATCTGTTTCTATTAAGGGCATATTCACAAAGAAAGGAGGACATGAAACGAAAAAGAAAGCAAAAACTTCTAATCAGCAAGCCCTACAAGGTTCACCATTCCTTGCAAGATTATAGTATCACATTTTTTTTAAAAAGTTGTCCCCACATTTGCAAGAGTCAAAGCATACTTCTCAGTTTTTCAACGTATCTTTTAACAAGATCACGCTCTTCCCGGCACTCTGCATCCTTGGACATATCGCTCATTTCTGTAGTAAGTTCGTCAAGATGTTCTTCCAGAGCGGCAAGCATCTTCCTCTTGCAGTCCTCAGACTTTCCAGAACGATAATTCTGTTTCTGTGTCATATAGTCACCGTAAGTGTCTCGTCCATCAGATCGGCTATAATTTCCTCTTCCGGTTCCGTAGTCGCGACTTTCATCACCGTAAGAGCTGCCGCGATCATAATCTGGGTACATCATTCTCCCATCACTGCGGCTGTATCTCCCCATGCTGTCACGCTTGCGCCCACGTTCGCTGTACTGATCACCATATCCGCTTTTCATCTCTTCAAGAACAGCGTTATAATACTCAGCTTTTTTATCCCAGTACTGTGTGTTCTTTATATCTTTGTACATATCAATCAGTTTGTATGTCATTTCCAGATTCCCGGTAGTCAGTCCATTGTCAGCAATTTTGGATAGTTCGTCTTCAATTCTTGCGCATAAGTCTTTAATATCTCTCATAACTGCACCTCCTACGCCTCTCTAGTCACAACAATATTTGCATTAGCAACAGAAACGGCCTGATCGCTTGTGTTCTCTACTGCTATATTGACACAGCATCCGCGAGGCACATCAATATAGATACCAGAGGACACATTGTTGTACTGGTCTACTGCTGCCGGTGTGGAGATCATCTGAGAAGAAAGAACCGGCTCACCAGAGATTGCAATAGCCAGAGAAATGGCTCCGACAGTACCGCCTGTTGGAATTGCGATATTACCAGAAAAATCTACGAAGAATCTCGCTTTGCACTGGTTAGTCAGTCCTCTCAGGGTGATAATTCCACTCCCCTCTCTGTGCTGAATGCAGTTAGAACCTTTAACTGCTGTGTTTGAAAATACTACGTTTCCATTTGCTGCTACAGTCTGAGCAGCTACATTTGTAAATTCTGCCATAATTTTTACCCCTTTCATATCACAAAAGGACAGGTTTTCAGCCTGCCCCTCTGTGTAATACGGCATAAGCCGACATTCGAATCAATCGAAAGATACTCTCGATATGAAGTTATCAGCAATTGCATCCGGCGTTACATCCGCATCCGTAATATGTGTTCGGGTTAGGAACCTGATATGACGGGATCGGTGCCGGATTAATTGCATTAATAAGCTGCTGTGTCTGTGAAGCCATTGCAGTTGTAAGAAGTGCGCTCTGGCGATCCTGAGATGCAGCGCGTCTGAGGTCATTGTTTTCAGCCTGCAAGCTAGAAATCTTTTCATTGCAAAGATAATCTAAAACGGCTCTCGTATTTGCATTCTGGTTATCAATGATATCTCTTGTGTTGCTGTTCATTGTGTTCTGCAAAGCACAGGTGTTCTGTGCCATATTGTAGTTCACGCCCTGGATAGCTTCCCTGGTTTCACAACAGCAGTTCGCAAGCTGAGCCTGTAAAGCGTTTGTATTCTGCATATTCGCTACAGTATCGGCATTAATAGCCTGCTGGATTCCAAAGCCGGTCTGCATGATGTTGGTGTTGATTCCGTTAAAACCGGTAAGCATACCATTATTCATGGCATAGAAGCCGTCACACAGGCCGCTATTGATTCCGTCAAGCTTGCTGATTACTGCGGAATTGTCAAATCCTCTCTGAATATCTGCCTGAGTAGCTGCCGTGGCTGCATATCCACCGCCGTTGCCATTATTGCCCCATCCGTTGTTTCCCCATCCGAAGAAAGCAAAAATGAATAAAACAATAATCCACCAACTACCATCTCCGCCAAACATGCCATCATTTCTGCTGTTTCCAGTTAAAAGAGCAACGTCTGATGCTGTTAAATTTCCATCCATAATATAATCTCCTTTTTGTGTATTTACATCAATCTGGCCAGATTGTAATGTACTATTTCATTCCTTTCAGTATGTGCTGGAATTGTCCTGCCATCTGCTGAACTTGATTAAGCTGTTGCTGAGAAATCCGTCCAGACTGTAACATCTTCTCAACTTCTGCTTTCGGGTCTCCCTTGAAATTCTGTTTAAACTGCATAAACTGCTGTATCATCTGCATTGGTCCGTTTCCCTGTGGCATCCCACCGCCAAGCGCGTTAAATAATGTATTACTCATCTGCATTTCCTCCCTTACCCGCTGATTCCTGTGCGGTATTAGCTCTAACAGGTTCAGAAAATGAATTTAATCGACTTGCTATAGCTTCGCATTTAGCTTTTAAATCGTCATATTCCTGCCTGGTGACGTATTTACTGTCCATGTTCTGGGCAGGCTGTTTAGGCGGCATCTGAGCGCCTACTTCATGATACTCAAACGTCCGTAATGGCTGTGGCATACCGGAAACGTCTGTGGATTTTATATAAAATTTCTCTGATTCTGAATCCATTAGCAAAACACTTGTTCCGGGTGCTACCAGATAGGATTTTGCGCCCACTTCGCCGGATACCCACAAGATACCATTATTATTCTGCTGGGGTTGCTGTACTGGTTGAGTTGGCATCTGGACAGGCTGTTGTTGGAACTGATTCATCTGTCCCGGAACGCCAAAGCTGTATTGATAAGGATTGTTATATAATGCCATCTTATACACCGCCTTTCTGATTATATTTTTGCATAAAAAAAGAACCGGAAACAGGTCGTTTCTGGCTCTAATTAGTGTCTAAAAAGTATCAGCATACTTTAATTATTTTATTGTTCACCCTCCGGCTCAATCGTTTCGCTGTGGATATACTCACATTCATCTGTTCAGCGCAGTATTCAAGCGTGCATTCTTTACATCTCAGCCGAAACAATCTTTCCTCGTCCGGCGTGAAATTACACTCTACTAAGAATCTGTCTATATCTTTCTTTGTGAACACATATAATTTCATGAGCATACCTCTTATTAATGCAATTAACGCTGATTCTGTGCAAGATAATTTGTAAGCTTCTGTTTTGTTTTTTTTAATTCCTCCACATTGTTGCCGCTAATCTGGCTGTCCAGCATGGTTGACAAGACTTCCAGAATAAGGGAATCTCTCTCAGCTATTCTCTTTAACGCTTCAAAATCTCTTTTATCGTGGTCTTCCAGAATTTCCACTCTCTTATTAAGCCGAAATGCCGGAGCAATCCATTTAAAAATAACAGCTGCTGCCCCTCCAACAATTGATACTCCTCCGCAGACTGAAAGAAAAAATTGAATAAATTCCTGTATGCTCATTTAGCTACTCCTTTTCCCAATAGTATACCGGGATCTCATTACCGCTGTTCCATGTATCATAATATTTACCGTTCTGTGCTGTCACCACATGACCATCTATGCAGAGGATGTATGTACCAGTCGGATGATCTGCGCAGAAATCATTCACCGTATAAATATACCTCTCTGACTGTTCCACAAGCTTCCTGTGGAATCCATGCCTTGCCAAATACGACCCCCATACGTAGTTTGCGCTTGGCATATCTGATAGTGAGCAAGCATATACCATTAATCCTGTAAACACCGTTTCCCAGTCAAGGTCTAAAGCCTTACATATTGCCCGGACAGCACAGTCGCCTACACGATTCCCGGCTGGATTCGGATTAAAATATACCCATCTTTCCATATCTACCTCACTTTGCCCTCATATATCTTTTTGCCCCTGCATTTGCCCTGGACTGCTGCTTATATCCAAAGTCTGCTACCTTATTTCGGTAATATTGTGCTGCAAGGTTGTTGTCCTGGCAGAACTTGTTGTATGCCTTATTCTGTTCAGTCAGCCGAAACGCCATTCGATCATATTCCGATCTTAGTTTTTCTTTCTCAGAATCCGGTATATCGTCTGAGTTGATTTCTTCGTTCTTCATTATCAGCTGGCGTTTAGTTGCTCTAATAGAGCGCTCCATAGCTCGCTGCTTCTGGGTATCTTCGTAGATTTTCTTATTCTCTTCGGAGTCGATCTTGTGTTTGTCCGCCCATGGATTCCGCAATCCTTTTGCCCATGGTTGATGAGAGTGACGGCAGTTATATCCATGCAGTCCGTGTGGATCCACGACGGTTCCTTGTCCGGTCTTCTGGCTTATATCATATCCGGTACTTTCCAAAAGATTTGGATATCCCGGTTCCGATCCAACTATTGAGTAAGGCTTTCCCTGCCAGGATGAATGATCTCCGCAAGGGGGCTGTCCTTTCTGTGCTGTTCTGGCTCCCATATGGGCTGATACAAGGACATAATTTGTTTTCGCCTGCACAATATACTGATTAGTGATCTGCGCCGCTGTCTGGTTCATCGATGTTACCACGCAGCACCTCGCAGCTGCTTCAAGGGTTCTTTTTGCGCCGCTTGTTGGATAATCCACCATGATTCCTTTTTTTGCATAATTGTCCAACACATCACAAATTGCAGAGGTGTAGGATTGCACGCCGGAAGTGATACGGATTTCGGCTTTATCCAGCAGATCAATTAGATCACGCTGAGATTGGTTTATGGTAGTCCTACTCATGTTGCTAAGCTCCCCCAATGTCTTTTTAAATTCTGCATCCATCACCGCTATCACTTCTGGATTTTCCAATGGTGGACTTATATTCTCGTCAATCCCTAAAAGGATATCTTTATCATTGTCCCAGGAAGTCATTACGGCATTTTGCAGGATCCGTCTAAGCTCTGGCTGTGTCTTTTTTGTAAGCTTCTGCAGTTTCTGTTCAATGGCAGCTCTGCTTTCTCCCATTTGCGTGAGTTTCCAGATGAGCCGATCAGCTGTGGCAGTCATGCCTCCAGTCTGGAGAATACGCCTGGAAATGTCCGTCATAATGAAATCTTCCAGTTCCTGGTAAATCGCAATGATCCTTTTTTCTTTTCCGTGGAAATACTCTGGTGGAAGCATTATTTACCACCTGCCGTTCTTTTTACCAGCCTTGTCCAATCCGGTAAATGCTGTGCTTTTGCTCTTTCAAACCATTCTGCCCCTGCTTCTGGATGCGGTGCTTTACTGTATTGCAATCGTCTTCCGGTTGGGCTTTTACTTGGTGGAGACATCCATCCAATGATATTCCCTTGTGCATCTTTCTTTGGGATGTTCGGTCCGTACACCTCGCCCATGTACAAATAATGAGCATAAGGCACATTTCTGTTTCCCCACTTGATTTCGCCGCCGTCAATACCCTGTGGATATGATACGCTTTCCACCAATGCTCCCTGTTGGAATGGCATAAGGGGAATGCAGTCTTCTACAATTTGCTCATTCAGCTTCTTCTGCGCTTCTTTCAAATTAGCATCAATCCGCTTTGTATCGAATTTTATATGTACATTTCCAACATGATTATTGATCTTCATAGGCTATTCATCCCCGAATAATCCACTTGCTTTGTTTTCCTTATTCGCTTCATCTGCGAGAGCTTTCGCATCCTCTTCGCTGAATCCTTCAAATTTTACCAGATAGTACCAGAACGGAACTCTTCCGGTGTTTACATAGCCAAGCCAAGTCTGCTTATCTTCTGCAAAGGAGTATGTTATGTCTCCAAAATCATAGTTAATTTCATAAACTCCTACCGGTGCAAATCCGTACAGATCAGCGTGGACATTTAGTGCGTAGATTACTTGATCTAAGCATGATTCCAGCTTATCCCTTACATCCTTGATAAACTGGACTGTCCTCTGCTGTTCTGCTTCTACTCCTGTGGCTGTCTGTATGCCGCTTGTTTCGTTAAAAACAAAATACCCATTGGAGAATCCAATCTTATATCCCAACTGGCTTAAAAGGGCATTTATGCCGCTTATACGGGTATCCGTGTTTAAAATCGGATTGATTTCTTGATAAAACTCTTTTTCATCCTGTCCGAATACATTTTTCACATAATCCGGCAAACTCATTTCTTTGCATCTGTGCTCCATGGCCTGCGGTGTCATAGCGGATACTGGTGATCCGCTCGGCATCAGCAGTCGGTCATCTGCCAAAACAGTTCGCTTAGAATCAAGGATTTCTTTTGCATTACGACTGTATGCAATATCAAGGTCTTTTAGTTCTTCAATAGCTTCTGAGAATATTGGCAAGCCCAGTGGGGTACTGATATCCACATTGTTCGCCTGTGGTGTCCGCAATACTCCATATAGCGGTCCGTCCAGCTTCTCACCGTTTGCTTTGAGAATCGGTGGTGTATCTGCCATAAGATCAGCCCATTTGGTCTGTTTAAGGTCAATCTTATCTCCGATACTCTGAGGGGATTTCGACACATAGGCTCTATTAGAAACGTAGTACGGATAGGTTGTCACGCCATCCACAGTGGTCTCGACAAATCTATGATATTCAAGCCTTGTATAGTATTTCCGTCCAACAACATAAGAATCCTTGAATATAATCCCTTTTATTTCCTGATTGTCGTAATCCACAATCATCACGTCTGCCGGAGTAAATACGTCAAGGCTCTCGCCGTTTGGCTTGATAAATACTGTTCCATAAGCACAGCCATATTCTACCCAGTGACGTATTTGGAAATACACCTTATCAATCTGCTCCTGAAGCCATGTTGCCCTTGCGGAACCGTCTATCTGAATGCCGATTGCCAGTGTTGCGAGCCGGGCTGTCTCTGAGCAGACAGATTTAGCAAAATTAATCGTCTTAATATTATTCTTATCATCTAACCATTCCGGTACGCCCCTGTAGATGTTCGCGCACCTGTTAATCAGCGCTTCCATTTCTGGAAACTCTGCTGCCTGGATGTTAAAATCCTCTTCGGCTTGTTTTTTGAAAATCATGTTAAACCACCTTTTTAGTGTTGTTATAAGTCCCATTTAGTCACCTGTCACTATCTTCTTTCCGCACATCGGACAATAATTAAGGTCAAACGGTCTGGAAGTAATGCTTCCTTTTCGGTCTTTCATGTACATGTACAGCATACAGCCGTATATATATTTGCTCTTCTTGCATTCTGGATTGTCATGGCATTCTTTCCAAGAAGCTAATTCATCACAAAATTTACACATTATGCACTGTACCCCCTTCTGTTAAATAACGGCTCGTAAGCATACCTAAGTGCCGAGATTGCGTGGTCGTTTCCATCAGGATAACCACTTATTACATTTCCCTCTTTGTCTCGATCATACTCATACTCTGTGATTTCCTTATATGCGTTCGGCGTTCTTTTTGGGTCAATGACAAGTGTCTTTGTCTGTAAGAATTTAAAGCCATACTCGATACTTCCCGGCCCTTTGATTGCTCCTCTGGCAGGTAGTCCGGCATCCCGGAAGTCGTTCACGGATTTAGGCTCCGCAGAATCGCATATCATCGTGTAATCATCATAGCCTTTCTTCTTGATCCAATCAGCGGTCTTGGAGTTGCTCCATTTATTTACATACAGCTCATCAATCAGATATATCTTCTCTCTGGCAGAATCATAATATGTTCGGAGATAGCAAAAAGCATCCGGGTACCATCCATAATCTACGCCAGCGAAAATACGATCCATGAGGTTAATCTCATCGTCTGTAATATCTCTAATTTCCAGATATTCAAATACATTTCCACCGTCACCATTTGGCACGCCTAAATACTCATGCTCATAAGCTTCTGGATTTACTTCCTTTAAGTGTTCTGCGTCATTAAGGAATTTCTTACCTAGCCACTCCGCCGGAGCTTCTAGGTAGCTTGAATGATGAATAACTCTTTTCGGATTAGGTACTAGTTTAATCCTATTTACCCAGTTTGATTTTGATTTTGGCGGATTATATGATGAAAAATCATAGGATTCATCACCACCACGGAGCACTGACTGATTAACAGAACGTTCCTGTGTATCTCCCTTCATTTGATCTTTTTCCTCTTTCCAGAGGATTCCAATATATCCAAACTCCGGCTTAATGGATTTCAGTTTAGTTTCATCGTCCAAACCACGGAAGTATATTGTCTGTCCCGTCTTAATATACTTGATCTCAAGCGGCGACACCTTGCATTCAAATTCTTCCATCAGTCCAAGTTCGTTGATAGCCCATTTCATGTTAGCATATACAGAATCTTTCAGAGTACCGGCCACCTGTCTTGTAATGCAGGCGTGCATCTGGGGATTATTCTTGATAAGCTCAACAATTTTAAAAGCTACGTATGAAGATTTCAAGCCACCTCGACCACCCTCGAAGACATATTCAATGTTAGGCTTGATACGTCTGTTTATATCAACAAATGCCTTTCCGAGCACTCTAGCCGGAAGCTCATATTTTTTATCATCGTCATTTGATACTGCCGTCAGTTGCTCCCACTTATCAACAGCCTGCATATTGCCTTTAACAGCCTTATCATACACGGCAGCCACAATACAAGCATTGTTATTTGCGTCCTCGTCAGATATACCCATCTTCGTGAGTTTTTTCTTTGCAGAAGTCGGGGCGGGATTTTCAGCTATCATTTTGGCTAATTCAGAAAGAGTCTTTTTTTGACGGCGTGCTTGTCCCGATGCAATACCGCCTTTTCTTCCATTTTGAGCGGCTTCCGTGCGGCTTTGTTCACTTGTAAAGTCAAAAGATTCTATGTCTTTTCTTGCCATTCTGACATTCCAATCATACCCTTTCTGAAAATAAAAATTCTGCCACGTATAGCTATAGATATATACTATATTACCATATATGGCAGAAAAATTTGTCCCCACATTTTAATATTAATTGTAGTATTATATTTCTCTTAGTTTTCTTAAAGTATCATAAAACATTGCCATTGCCTTGCGCTTGTATGCATAGAAATCGTCTCGCTTTGCCGGTATGTACTTCGTCTTCATGATACGGTCATATGATTTGTTTGTTACAATAGATTCATACACCAGAAGTTCGATCCCTGGAGGGCAAGAACTTATGCAGCAGTGTAAAATATCATGTCTCTGCTCTGGTGTGGCTTTCTGGCATATATCCTTTAAACGGTTAATGTCCTCTGGATATACGCCAAAATCAACAAGTGACTTTTGCCTGGTTCGCATATCATCACTCCTTTTTCATTGCTATTTACGCTTACCGCCAAAATGTGCAAACAAGAAAATAGTGCCAAATGTTCCGAATATTATTCCAAATGTAAATATTATTCCGAATGTAAATGCTATTAAACTATCAATCATTCTTCTTCATCCTCTCTGCTTCTCTCGCCTGTTTCTTCTCAATCCACTTATTAATTTTCTCATCGGATATCATGTACATTTGCTTTAACATTTCGATGCAGATAAGTACATCTGCAATTTCTTCTATCATGTTATCACGGTCGATTTTTCCACGTTTTGCTTTACTGATTGCTTGGATAAGCTCGGCGCATTCTTCCATGCAAACCGTGCTTTGATTATTTTTTCCGTAGTGCAAAATACTTTCTGCGATAACGCCTTTATCAATCTTTATCCCTGTGATTAATCCGGCAAGAGCTTTTGCCCCAGAATCACACGCCCATGCTTCTTTAAGATAGTTCTTCTGCCATTCATCTTTGATTTCCGAATTTCCCAAGAAACATAAATGCTGATCTCTCATATCGGATAATATGTTTTTTGCTTCTTTAACGTCCATTTTTTTCACCTTTCATCCCCATAATTTTCCACAAATAACACATTTGTATATATGCCCTCTTCTGTGATGATAGCATTTAGTCCATAAATGTCTATGCATTCTGCATCTCCTCCAGTTCCACTTATACGATATTTTTCTCATCCAATGCTGCTTTTTCAACAGCTTTCAGGTAATCAATTTGCCGCTGAATGTAAGGATCAGTTTCTTTCCCGCCGGATGCAAGCCAATCAGAGATTCTGCTTTTTACATCCTGTAAAACCGATATAGGAATCAGTCTAGTATTAATGGCATTCAGTACTTTAATCATTAGCTTTCATCTCTTCCAACTTTTTCTCTGCTTCTTCACGGGTGAGGAATACTGTTTTGCCAATAACATCTTTCAGAGTTGGATAAAATTCAATTTCTTCCACATGATATAGCCTCTTTTCATACTCGCATGGAATATCTTCTACGCATTTCATTTTTTGAGTGGCTTTACAATTGTCATAATTATAAATACAGTCAAAAAACGGTGATATTATATATACCTTAGCTCCTATCGCAACCGGCAATCTCAGAAGCATGCTCTGTTCTTCTAAGTCTTTGTATTCCTTCAATTCTTTCTGCATTATCGCTAATTTAGCAAGCTCTAATCCAGTAAATGTACCGTTTTCTTTGAGTTCCTTTAATTCTTTTAAAGTGCCAATATCTTTGTAAGACTTTAATTCTTCAAGCCACTCTGCGATTTGTTCATACTCTTTTACATATTGATTGCATATATCTGCATCTGGCTCTTATACACCTCTCCGAGCCCACGAGACACACGCTAATCGCGTCTGCCG
>ERZ1023666.819-NODE-819-length-11851-cov-7.364022_pt1 | contig 11851 bp, 9 predicted proteins | sample MGYA00380341_ERZ1023666 | MGnify/ENA primary metagenome ERZ1023666 (study PRJEB33179, sample SAMN07448983) | human gut metagenome | biome: Human-gut; feature: Human associated habitat; material: Faeces | host: Homo sapiens | place: India: Bhopal | collected...
GCTATCACACAGCGATTGCCAATCGTCACGCCGGGACAGATAATAGCACCGCCACCAATCCAGCAGTCTTCGCCAATCGTCACCGGATAAGCATATTCCTTAGAGCCTCTTCTCTCCAGATAATCCATCGGATGATGCGGCGTATAAATCTGTACACAAGGTCCAACCAGCGTATGGGCGCCTATCGTGATATATCCTCCATCCAGGAAAGTGCAATTGGCATTCACAAATACATGTTCACCCAATTTGATTCCGTCTCCATGATCGCAATGAAAAGGCGGGCAGATTATTGAAGTTTCAGGAATCTCCGGTACCAGTTCTTCCAATAATTCCCGATACCCCGCATCATAAGTGCTCATTCCCCGCATACGCGCCAGCAGTTTCTTGGCATGTTCAAAACGCACCTGCAATTCCGGCGCAGCCATATCAGCCAACTGGCTACTACGCATCTTTTCTACTTCCGTCATACTTTATATTTCTTTACCGTTAGTAAATACAAACTTCTTTTCATCCGAAAGAGATTCGTTAAATTCGAATCCTTCCCAGGAGAAGCTTTTCAAATCCTCCGGATTTTCGATTCTGTTCTTCAGAATGAACCGCGTCATTTCACCACGGGACATCTTGATATAGATCACTATCGAAGCTAATATCCCGTTCTTCCACACCTGAAATTCGGGAGTAACGACACGTACTTCTCTCTCCACACGCTTCCAATCGAACAAACTTTTCATCTCGTCGCTGGCCAGATTGCAGAGTATGCCTCCCGCTTTCTTTATATCTTCGATGAAAACATCCGTCAGACGGGATTTCCAATAAGAGAACATGGTCTGATTACCCGGTTCCGGCAACACTACATCTCCTTCCAAGCGGTAGGAACGAATGACATCTAAAGGCCTCAACAACCCATAACAGAAAGAAGTCAACCGCAGATGTTCCTGCGCATATTCAAATTCTTCTTTCGAGAAATCCTTTGCATTCAGTCGCTTGAATACAATTCCGGTATAAGCCAGCAAAGCGGGCAGTTCCGATGTGTCTTCTGCATGAAAAGCCTGATAACGCTTATAATTCTCCACCGCCATCCTGGCATTTATACGCAACAGGCGTTCCAGTTCATCCACCGAAAACTGTGACATCTGCAAAGCAATCCCGGAAGCTTCTTTTTGAAATCGTGGAACTGTCTTCAAAGGTACTTTCACCTTTGAAGTCTCACTCATAGTCTTGGCACAAGATAGAAGTACTAACATTGTTTTATCTGATTTTATCTTTTCAAGAAACAAAAATAAAAAATAAATCGCTTCTCTTGCTGATGGATAGACAGATTCTACTTAGTTTCAACCAATAATTAACTTTAATCATTTATTAATAACAAAAACACTCCCTATATAGAACACACTCTGATGTGCTATATTTACTAATAAAAAAGAAACTCCCCCTTTGGACAAGCCAAAGAGAGAGTTCTCCTTATCTAATAGACAGCTAAAGCTGTTTTTATTTATATTCCTGCCAGCTCTTAATCTGAATATCATTCAGTTTCAATTCGCAGAATGCTTCGATAAAGGCACTTGCCAAACGAGCATTGGTAATCAACGGAATGTTATGATCGATTGCACCGCGACGGATACGATAACCGTTCGTCAACTCACGCTTGCTGTGATTCTTCGGAATGTTAACGATCAAATCAAACTTATGGTCAGCAATCATCTTCATGACGTTGTTCTCTGCACCCGGCTTTTCATCCGGCCAGTAAACCGGAGTCGTTTCTACACCGTGAGCGTTCAAGAAGGCAGCAGTTCCGGCAGTTGCGTAAATCTGATAGCCCTTAGCGAACAGCATACGGCTGGCATCCAGCAAATCTACTTTCGACTTCATTGCACCGGAAGAGAACATCACAGCTTTTTCAGGAATCTTGAATCCGGTAGCAATCATTGAATTCAGCAATGCTTCAGAGAAATCGTCACCGATACATCCCACTTCACCAGTAGAAGACATGTCTACGCCCAGTACCGGGTCAGCCTTGTGCAGACGAGAGAAAGAGAATTGAGAAGCTTTTACACCAATCCAATCAATATCGAATGCCGACTTATCCGGACGTGAGTATGGAGCATCCAGCATGATGCGGGTAGCAGTTTCGATAAAGTTACGTTTCAGAACTTTAGAAACAAACGGGAAGCTACGAGAAGCACGCAAGTTACATTCGATTACTTTCACTTCGTTGTTACGAGCCAGGAACTGGATATTGAACGGACCGGAGATATTGAGTTCTTTAGCAATCTGACGGCTGATCTTCTTGATGCGACGAGCTGTTGCAAAGTAAATCTTCTGTGCCGGGAATACCAAAGTAGCATCACCGGAGTGAACACCGGCAAACTCTACGTGTTCGGAGATTGCGTATTCTACCACTTCACCATTCTGTGCAACGGCATCAAATTCAATCTCTTTCGTATTTTCAAGGAACTGGGAAACAACAACCGGATATTCTTTAGAAACTTCGGCAGCCATCTTCAGGAAGTTTTCCAATTCTTCATCGTCATAGCAAACATTCATTGCTGCTCCTGAAAGAACGTAAGAAGGACGAACCAATACCGGGTAGCCTACTTTTTCTACAAATCCCTTCACTTCTTCAAGACTGGTCAGTTCCATCCAAGCCGGTTGGTCGATACCCAGTTGGTCGAGCATAGCAGAGAACTTGTTACGGTTTTCAGCACGGTCGATAGAAATCGGAGAAGTACCCAATACAGGAACCGACTGACGGTAAAGTTTCATAGCCAAGTTGTTCGGGATTTGTCCGCCTACCGAGACGATCACACCACGAGGTTGTTCGAGGTCGATTACATCAAGTACACGTTCGAACGAAAGTTCGTCGAAGTAGAGACGGTCGCACATATCATAGTCAGTAGAAACCGTTTCAGGGTTGTAGTTAATCATGATAGACTTGTAACCCAGTTTGCGGGCAGTCTGAACTGCATTCACCGAGCACCAGTCAAATTCTACAGAGCTACCGATACGGTAAGCACCCGAGCCCAGTACGACTACTGATTTTTCATTCTTATAATAGTTTACATCATAACCTTCCACTGCATAAGTCATATACAGATAGTTAGTCAGTTCCGGATGTTCGGAAGCGATGGTATTGATACGTTTTACAGCCGGAAGGATACCCATCGATTTACGATGAGCACGCACTGCCAAGTTTTCTTTCTCCATGTTTCCGGTTGGATTCAGTACGAAACGGGCAATCTGGAAGTCAGAGAAACCTAACACTTTAGCTTCACGCATTACATCGGCAGGTATATCTTCTACCTTATTATAAGTAGACAATTTCGCTTTGTAGTCTACGATATTTTTCAGTTTGCCAAGGAACCATGGGTCGATCTTTGTCAGGTCGTGGATACGTTCGATGGTGTAACCTTCTTCCATTGCTTGTGCGATAGCGAAAACACGCAAGTCAGTCGGGCGAGAAAGCTCTTTATCAAGATCATCAAAGTGCAGTTCGTCATTACCTACGAAACCGTGCATTCCCTGACCGATCATACGAAGGCCTTTCTGAATGATTTCTTCGAAAGAGCGACCGATAGACATGATTTCACCTACTGATTTCATGCTTGAACCGATTTCACGGGATACACCGGCAAACTTCGTCAAGTCCCAACGAGGGATTTTACAGATATAGTAGTCAAGTTGCGGAGCTACGTATGCAGAGTTCGGAGTTCCCATCTCACCAATCTGGTCGAGTGTGTAACCAAGTGCCACTTTAGCAGCTACGAATGCCAACGGATAACCGGTAGCCTTAGAAGCCAATGCAGAAGAACGGCTCAAACGGGCATTTACTTCAATCACACGGTAGTCATCCGTTTCAGAGTTGAAAGCATACTGAATATTACATTCACCCACGATACCGAGGTGACGGATACATTTGGTAGAAAGTTCTTTCAACAGAGCCAGTTCTTTATCATCCAGCGAGCAGGTGGGAGCTACTACAATTGATTCGCCGGTATGAATACCCAGCGGATCGAAGTTTTCCATGCTGGCTACTGTAAAGCAATGGTCGTTAGCGTCACGGATCACTTCAAATTCGATTTCTTTCCAGCCTTTCAAAGACTCTTCTACCAGAATTTGTTTGGAGAAAGCAAATGAGCTCTCTGCCAATTTCAGGAATTCTTCCTCATTGGCACAGATACCACTACCAAGACCACCCAGTGCATAAGCAGAACGCACCATGACAGGATAACCAATTCTGCGTGCAGCAGCAATGGCATCTTCCATGTTTTCTACTGCCTGGCTGACCGGAGTCTTCATTTCTATCTCGTCCAGCTTCTTCACAAACAGGTCACGGTCTTCTGTATACATGATAGCTTCTACCGAAGTTCCAAGTACCTTTACTCCGTATTTATCAAGAATACCTTGTGTGTAAAGTTCAGCACCACAGTTCAATGCAGTCTGTCCGCCGAATGCCAAAAGGATACCATCGGGACGTTCTTTCTTGATAATTTCTTCTACGAAATAAGTATTCACGGGAAGGAAATACACTTTATCGGCAATACCTTCAGAAGTCTGAATGGTTGCGATGTTCGGGTTTACCAATACTGAGCTGATACCTTCTTCTTTCAAAGCTTTCAGTGCTTGTGAGCCTGAGTAGTCGAACTCTCCGGCTTGTCCGATTTTGAGTGCTCCAGAACCCAAAACGAGAACTTTCTTGATTTCCTTTTCCATTTCTTTTGTTGTTATAATAAGTTGTTATTTCTAAGTTCGTTCATAAAAAAAATGCGTTACCCTCAAAAAAGGATTAACGCATTACCAAAGAACTAAAATATTGTTTTTGGAAATAAGAGAAGAAGACTTTCGTTTCGGGATGAAAAACATCCGAATGTAAATAATACTTGCTTCTAATTTCCTGTTGATTCATTGTTGACTTCAAAATTTGTGCAAAGTAACGACATATTTTGCACATGACAAAAAGATACGTTCACTTTTTTACTGAAATAATTTACCGTGTTAATGAAACAGTCGTTTTTCCATGAACCTTTTTAATAAATACTTTCTTGTACAACTCATCATCGTCCGAATAGATATGTACACCATTATATTTCCAGGAAATAATTTTCGACCAATATTTGCCACCGAGAACATCCTTATCCGTATATTTATAGGTAATTTCCATGGTATCCTTATCACCGTTTACATAAATAGGAAACGAATAAGTATGAAATTTCTCGTCTCCATAGGCAGTCACTGAACAATAATACAATTTTTCATCCTTATCATAATATATCCAATTATGATTGCCGTTATAGCAACCTTGTTCCTTATTGTAGTCTATTGTCTTCTCCATCGGGTCCGCCAGTTCTTCATCACATGATACGGGAAGAGTAGCCGGGTCTTCGGGGGCTATCAGACTTTTCCCTTCTCCGTCGATATAATAAAAACGTATTGTATTGGCTCTTAAGAAGAAACCTCCATCAGGAATGCTGTCATACCAGCCATCTTCTTCAGTCATTTCATCATTACACCCCATGAAACTGAATGTTCCTAAAACAAATAGCAACATTCCAAGTAGTAGTTTTCCTGTTTTCATAATAGATAAGTTTTAGATACCAGCAAAGATATGGAATTAATCCTGTTAATAGAACATTTTCTTGATAATTGTTTCTTTTCCAGTGAAAAGCACTACCCAAAGTCTACAATAGTAAGCACAATTCATGAAGTAACTGCATTTTGATGTTTCTTTCAGTTTTTATCCTTATCTTTGTCGCCATTATATAATAAGGTAATAAATATGGGAAAAGAAAAAATCATATTGACGGGCGACCGTCCTACCGGAAGACTTCATATCGGTCACTATGTAGGTTCGTTGAAACGCAGAGTTGACCTGCAAAACGCAGGTGATTATAGTAAGATGTTTATCTTCATTGCCGATTCACAGGCATTGACAGACAATATAGACAATCCGGAAAAGGTGCGTCAGAATGTAATCGAAGTTGCTCTTGATTATCTGGCTTGTGGTATTGATCCGACTAAAGCTACGATTTTCATCCAGTCGCAAATACCGGAACTATGCGAACTTAGTTTCTATTATATGGACCTTGTCAGCGTATCCCGACTGCAACGTAACCCGACTGTGAAATCGGAAATCCAGATGCGTAACTTTGAAGCAAGTATTCCCGTAGGTTTCTTCACTTATCCCATCAGCCAGGCAGCAGACATTACAGCATTCCGCGCAACGACTGTCCCTGTGGGTGAAGACCAGGAACCGATGCTTGAACAGGCTCGTGAAATCGTTCGCCGTTTCAATTATATATATGGTGAGACATTGGTAGAACCGGAAATCCTGTTGCCGGACAATGCAGCTTGTCTGCGTCTTCCGGGAACTGACGGTAAAGCTAAAATGAGTAAATCGCTCGGAAACTGCATCTACCTTTCGGAAGAACCGGAAGAAATCCAAAAGAAAATCATGAGTATGTATACCGACCCGGGACATCTCCGCGTACAAGATCCGGGAAAAATTGAAGGTAATACGGTATTTACTTACCTGGATGCTTTCTGCCTCCCCGAACATTTCGAACGTTATTTACCGGATTATCCGAATCTGGCAGAACTGAAAGCGCATTATCAACGCGGCGGATTGGGTGACGTGAAAGTAAAACGTTTCCTAAATTCCATCATGCAGGAGACTTTGGAACCGATTCGCAATCGTCGCAAGGAGTTCAGCAAGGATATCCCTGCTATCTACGAGATGCTTCAGCAAGGCTGCGAAGTGGCAAGGGCTGCGGCTGCCGAGACTTTGGCTGACGTGAAGAAGGCGATGAAGATTAATTATTTTGATGATAAGGAATTAATCGAAGAGCAGGTGAAACGTTTCTCGCAAGAGTAAAAGATTTCGTCTGGGAATAAACATAATTATAAGGTAAAGGCTGCCCTTCTTTTGTAGAACAGGCAGCCTTTCTTATCGGATATTTTTCAAAGATTCAGTTTGTTTCTTCCTCATCATTCTTGAACAACACATCCTTTAGTTTCTGATAAAGGAATGAAAGTATCAGCAATATCAATCCCAGAATGATAAATACAATAATCTTGCCAATGGTCGGCATAGCCCATAAATCATCAAAGACGAGTTTGAGCAGGACTAATCCGAAAGTCGCAAGGCTCACCATGCGGAGTAGTTTCTGATGCAGGCGCATGCCCAACCCCATTTGGACGAACCCGGCAATGCTTAATGAGAGTGACAGCCCGGCACTGAAATCGTCCACTCCTACTTGCCAAAGGAAAGAGCGTACCATTGTCAGCCAAAGGAGCGTGGCAAGAATATTCAGATATACGGTGAAACGGGATTTTATGCCGATTGATGTATAGTACATACGTGCTACATAATACAAATTCGCTATTACGAACACAGCTGTCAGCCATGGTAGTACAACAGGAGGGGAAGTCCATATTCTCTGGTCGCCCCATATATTTATAATATATACAAGTACGTTTGCCCCGATAGTCAAAATATAAGAAGTGAGATGTTTCGTTATCGGGAATCGTTTTCTGAAAGCATAGCAAACACTCGAAATGGATATGGCTGTAAACAAGAACATAGCTCCGCTTCTCGTCGCCCCTTCAAAATACAAATTGAATTCCATCATAAATGTATAATAAAGTATGATTACGGAGACGATAAGCATAAAAGGATTCCAGAAGCTGTATTTCAACCGGCGTGCCGTAGAGAAGAAGGAATGATAATATTCCATTAATAAAGCAAATGCTCCTGTCGCTAATCCCACAAACAAAGAGGTGGCAAATGAACTATTCAGAAAAATTGTATCCAAGGAATGATGTTCAAACATCACACTATACACATCCATCAAGTAAGAAACGAAAGTGAGTCCTACCAGAACTTTAGCCGCATACTCATATACTCTAATTTTCGACTTAACATAGAGCCACAACAGCAATACCATTTCCGATGCCCAAAGTAAGGTTATATAGTTTCCGTCCAGTTGAATCGGAACTGTAATGGAGACAAATGTCAGCACAAGCCCCAACGTGGTATGCACGAGGAATTTATATTCCTTCCTATTCTTCCACAACCAAAGAACCAGTCCTAAATTAACAAGAGCGATAAACAGGCTCAACAAGCCGCTTGCTTTGAAAGACAATCCCATATTCTGCAAGAATAAGGCTCCTGAAAGCAAATAGATAAAATTATTCGTTATAATGACGAATACTAATCCCCGGCTCATCGTCCGCATATTCTCTCCACGAAGGATAGAGAACACCGGAAGTAGAAAGATAAAATAGAACAGAGTAGCAAACCAAAACAGATGGTTCGAAATAACCGTAGAACTAGAGGTATAGTTAAACAAAAGAAAGATTCCCATTATCAGGCAAGTAAAGACAAATGAAATCATTGGAAGTTCACTCCACTTTTTATAAATGGAAAGTCCGAACATACCCAGGTTTAATATGCTCACGTAAGTGAACAGTACCAAATAACTTCCTTCCCCGCTACTCACTATGAATGGCGCAAGGAATCCTCCTACAAAAGAAATGATAGCCAACTCACGCCGATTATATACCACAGACAGAATAGACATAAACACTGTGACACCAATCAGAATGATAAAGGCCATAGTCTGCGAGAAAATATGATAATAATGGAAAGCAATGGCAACTGTAAGATAGAACACAGCAAAAGCACCACCCGCAAGCAGCGAACTGAAGGTTCGGTATTTCTTTTGCAACCGTTCGGCAACAGCCAGCAATACAGCTCCCGTCAAGAAACCAAGCACGGTACGGAAGGTTTCATTAATCCAGTTTTTATCAATGGCATACTTTACAAAGAAGCCTACACCGATTACAAATATAAGGATACCAATCTTTCCGAAAAGATTCTCACCGATGAATTTTTCATAGTTCACCTGCTTCTTTTGTTTCGGAACAGTCGGGGCAACCGGAACAACCGGAGTAGCCGGAGTAACCAATACAACTGGCACAGTCGAAGATTTAGCGGATTCCTTCCGAACAGCCTCTACACAAACTTCCTCCATTCTTGTTTCAAGCGTCTTTTCCAATGTCTCACGGACAACTGCTTCAACAACCGGTTCGTGTTTTTCCTGAACAGCCTCTTCTCGTTGTCCGGTCTTTACTACCGTAACATGCTCTGCCGCTTGAGGCATCACAGGAATATCTTTTGTTTCTTTTTCTGATATTTCCTCTTTCGGCTTGGAGGCTTCAGCAACAGAATTTTGCTGAACCTTGAGATAATCTTCCATCCGTTTCTTTATCTCATTCAACTCTTTCTCTATCTTTCCGAAGCGATTGTCCAACCTACTCAATAAAATAAATAACATAACTAAAACGAGTAGTGCATATACGGTATTAAAGTCGTCCATAATATTCCAGATTTGAGTTCTATAGCACAAATATAGATAATTATTAATAGCTCCAATCAATTGTTATTAAATTATTTGGATTATCCCAACAATGCAATTTTACATCAATTGCATAAATCAGGATACAAATCCTCTAAATCAGGAAAAAAATCTCCTCATTTTATAAAAAAGAATAGAGCTTACAAATTCCAAACAATTATACGGCTTTTATTCTTCTTTTTCCTATCTTTGCCACAATATCAATAAAAATCACACAAATTATTCACTTAAACACAAGAAGCATGAAGCACCTTAAATTTCTATTTGCACTTGGCGGCATTCTTTTCTTATCTTGCCAAACAGTATCCGCACGTGGTTTAAAAATCCCTTTCGGCGACCGCGAAGTATTAACCAAAGTAGCAGATTTGCCTGATACCGAAGAGTACCAAACAGACGATGGAAACTACATTGATCTGGCAACTTTCCATCAGGAGTTCAACATCGCTTACCTTCTCCCTCTATACATAGAGAAAGAGCCTCGCCTGGTCGGCTATTGCGAAAAGGAAGACACTTACTATGAACTGACGGAAGAACAACTGGCTACCATCCTAAAAGAAAATAATTTGGATGGAGAGAAGTTGAACAAGATCGGTTTCTATTCCCGTTATGGCGGTAAAGCTGTCGGACTTCTTATAATTGCCCTTATCATTTGGGGATGTATTCCTGGAAAAAAGAAAGAAGTGAAACCCGTGGAAGTATAAAACAAACCATTATTAATAACATTAAAAAGTACAAACTATGTCTATTTACACCTTTATTCCGGTCATTTTCATTGTTCTATATCTAGGATACTGGTTTTACATGAAAAACAAAAACTCGAAACAGGCACAAGTAGTGAACAACACCGATTTCAAAGCTGAATTTGCAAATGCAGAACAGTATAAAAAACTCTGCTTAAACTCTGATTTATCTTTCCTGAAAGAAGCTATGGGAGAAGAAAAAATTGACGCTTTCAACTATGCCAGCAATGAGTATGGTGTAGCATCCGCACTCAAAGACGGAATGAAAGATAAGCTGAAAGGAATGGCCACCTTAGGAACTGTACGTTTCAATACCGTACAAACTCCCAAATATCTGGTATTAAGCGGAGACAATCTGCACCTATTCGATACAGACACAGATGGAGAAATCGACAATCATTTTGTATTCAATCAGGCGCGTCTTGAAAACTCCCGTCTCATCGCAATTCCTATGGAGGGACAAGTACAAGCACAGGCACAAGCCAGAGGAAACAACGTGAAAGCATACAAACTTTCATTGCAAACCGACGAGAAACCTGTTGAACTCATTATCTACTCCTGTCTGATATTTACAAATATCCCGGAGATTCCGACAGATCCACAAGAAACAATACAGGATATTATCATTGGCAATGACTTCTTGAAACAATTGGGTGACAAATATCCTAATTTGAAAGTCTCATTGCCGATATTTAGCTAAAGAAGGACATATACTTAGAAAAAATAACAGCGGAAGGTTAGCTAGTTACCAAACATTATGCGTCCCGGCGTCCCGGCGGATTTGCAATCCGCCGTTCTCCGAGTATCAGGATTTATAATCCGCAATACACCTATACTTTATATAGTTCGGATTGAAAATCCTGATGCTCAAAGCAATCGGATTACAAATCCGATTGAACGGACAAAAAGATGAATAAATATTATTAACATGAAAATTAAGCACCTAAACGGTGCATATTTCCGTGCCATTAGCAGCAAAGAAATAATAAAAATGAGAAAGGAAAAAGCATTTTTTATAAATGGATGAGAAAATGAGGTTCTTCTTAACGATTGGGAAACTTCTGATGGATGTATAGCCACTGATAGAATAACAGTGGATGGCTTACCTGTTGGATATATGTATCGTGAAAAACCGGAAGAAGGCGATCCGTTTGAAGGATATGATAGCGGGTGGCGATTTACAGCTGGAGATGAGAGTGACGAATATATGCAAACCTCTCAAAATAGTGGTATCTATAAGCTAAATACTATCTGCCAATACGATCCCGACATAATACCGTTACTTCACGCTCCATATGGTACAGCCTATATCAGAAATGAGAATGGTGAGTTTCAAAAAGAACACTTTGAGCCATTAGAAGAATAGTGCTGGTAACAAGCGCATCAATCGCCTTTATGTGCCGGCCCCAGGATTTTATGGAAAATCCAGAGATTATCAGCCTATCAAATAAACTAGAATGAAATAAAATATCAGAAGAGATAACCCAAAGAACAGATATAAAAAAGGCGGCTGAAAGCATGAACCCCTCTTTTCAGGGTTCGCTTTCAGCCGCTATCTCTTTCCAGCAAGCGATTACAGAGAATCGCTGAATGCTGAAATCGCTTTTTTACTTTTTATTACTGTGCAGATTCTACCAATACTACACGGATCAGAATCGGTTGACCTAATTTGGCCACACCACCACCCGCAGCAACATA
>ERZ1023666.825-NODE-825-length-11796-cov-15.618942_pt1 | contig 11796 bp, 6 predicted proteins | sample MGYA00380341_ERZ1023666 | MGnify/ENA primary metagenome ERZ1023666 (study PRJEB33179, sample SAMN07448983) | human gut metagenome | biome: Human-gut; feature: Human associated habitat; material: Faeces | host: Homo sapiens | place: India: Bhopal | collected...
TCATCGGGTCTTTCTCTTCCAGCAGGGCGGCAACGTCGCAGGCTAGAGCTTTGAGTGCAGAAGATTCTGAACTCATCATCATCTTGGCGATGCGCGGCTGACAAGGCAATGTTGCCATCTTCCTGCCCAATGGGGTGATGCTGCCATCCGGTTCTATCGCTTCAAGAGAAAGAAGCAATTCCTTGGCATTAAGCAGATTACTGCTTGATGGTGGAGTAAGCCAGAGCAGCGACTGGGGATTGTTCTCGCCAAAGGCTGCAATATCTAGCACCATCGACGTAAGGTCGGCTTCCTCTATTTCCGGTCGGCGCTGGTCTTCCATCAGATGTTCCGAGGTCTGAGTCCACAACCGGTAGCAGATTCCTTCAGCCACTCGTCCGGCTCGTCCTCTTCGCTGGGTTGCCATGTCCTTGCTGATGGTTACGGTTTCCAGGTGACTCAATCCCGTTCGGGCATCGTAAACCAGTTTTCGGCAAAGTCCGGAATCCACCACGATCCTCACGCCTTCGATGGTAAGTGAGGTTTCTGCGATAGGTGTGGCGAGCACAATTTTCCTTTCTCCCTCTTTCGAAGGGGCTATGGCGAGGCGCTGCTTCTCGGGTGGAAGATTGCCGTAGAGCGGATAAACCTGAGGAACGGAAAGTTCAGCAGCAGATGATGAAGCAGCAGATAATGAAGCTGATGCAGATGATGAAGCTGCTGCTCTGCTGAGGCTTGCATCCAATATCTCCTTGCATTTCAGAATCTCCGACTGTCCCGGAAGGAAAGCCAGAATATCTCCCTCGTACCTATCTGCAGCCTTGAGGATGGTAGCTGCCACCTCTTTATATATATCGTATCGCGCAATGTCGGTTTCAGAATAAATGGTCTCTACGGGGAACATCCGTCCTTCGCTCTCTATCAATGGTGCCTGAAGAGCCTCGCAGATGGCGGAAGCATCGATGGTTGCCGACATGATGATGATCTTCAAATCTGGTCGGATGATTTCCTGTGCCTGTCGGGTGAGGGCAAGCGCCAGGTCGGAGTTGATGCTTCGCTCGTGAAACTCATCGAAGATGACGGCGCTTACTCCTTCGAGCGTGGCATCATGGATGAGCATCCGGGTAAGGATTCCCTCGGTGAGCACCTCGATGCGGGTTTCTGAAGAAACCTTGTTCTCGAAGCGTACCCGGTAACCCACGGTCTTGCCCACGGGTTCGCCCAAGATGCTTGCCATTCGTTCAGCTATCTGACGGGCAGCAAGGCGGCGTGGTTCCAGCATCAGAATCTTTCCATGTGGGGTGGCTCCGAGGAGGGTGAGTGGGAGTATGGTGGATTTTCCGGCTCCCGGCGGAGCAGTGACAACAAGGTTTGCCGACTCCTTCAGGGTGCTGTTGATGGCGTCGGCTATCTGGAATGCAGGAAGATGACCTGCCTGCTGTTTGATTCTATCGTAATTCATACTGCAAAGATACACATTATTTTTGTGATGGGCAAATGATTAGAAAGGTAATGCATGAGAATGGCGAATCTTGTAGATTTTTTCCCTTATCTGATTCCATTTGGCTAGGACCAGGTAGCCAGATACGACTGCCAGATAGAGAAGCATCAACTGAAGGAGTGACAGATGAAGATGGTCTATGCTGGCACCCGGCAACAGACTGGTAAGCCGGAAGACGGTATGGGTGGCTTGGGTAATGCTGGCAAGTACTGCTGCTACATGTTGCATCAGCCAGGTGCCGACGGTGGCAAGGCTGGAAATGTAGGTAAGGGGAGAAAGCAGCAGGAGTAGGGCACAAAGATAGAGGATGAGGGTGGCTGCCGGGATGGCGATGAAGCTGGTGAACAGGGAGTAGCAGGATATTCTGCCGAAATAATAGACGATGAGCGGAAGCGTACCTATCTGTGCCGCCAGGGATACGCTGAATAGTCCCCAGAGGCAACGGATGATCTTGCCGTGGGATTTGAGCAGTCCGAAGAGCGGGGGATAGAATATGAGGATGGAAGCCACGGCGAGAAAGGACATCTGGAAACTGATGTCGAAAAGTTGGAAGGGATTCAGAAACAGCATGATGACATAGGCTAGCGCCAGGGTGTTGAGCGAAAGGTCGGGGCGCAGGGCTAACAGGCAGAAACTGTAGATGCTGAGCATAGAGGCTGATCTGACGGCACTAGGGGGAAAGCCGATAAAGACGACATACGCCCATACGGCAACGAGGGACAGGGTAATGGTGGGTCTGGAACGGCGCTTTCCGCCCAGAAGAATCACGAAGAGCTGGAAGATTATGCCTATGTGCAAGCCGCTAACTGCCAGTATATGACTTGTGCCGGAGATGGAAAAGCTCTCCTTGGTTTCCCGGTCGAGTGAACCTTTATCGCCCATCGCCATCGCAGAAATCACTGCGAAATCCTGTCCGTCGATATGATAAGTATGCAGCTGCTGTTCCAGCTGCTGGCGGAAGGAACGGCTTGCCAGGATGGTGCGGTCAATGGGGGAGAGTGACTGATAGGTCATGATGCTGCCAGGCGCTTTCGTCTTATCGATATGATGGGAGGTGATGAAACCGCCCAGACAGAACAGGCAGAGCGACAGAAGGAGGCTCTGAAGAAGGACCAACTGCTTGATTTTTCTGAAGAAGAGCCGGAAAAGCTGACGGTTTTCATTGAGTACATAGCAGCAGCCGGCTAAGGCTATGGCAATGATGGCTGCAATGAGCCAATAGCGCGTGGAGAAGTAATCATAGCTGTATTTGGCTGTGATGATGCTGAGTGATAGTATGATGCTGAAGAACATCAGCGGAGTGACTGGGAGTCTTTTATTTCTGTCCATTTTAGCCGTGTTTTCAGGTTCGTTTAAAAAAGAGAAGCCCGACAAAAGGTTGGGATAGTCCAACTCTCTTATCGGGCTTCTCATATATATAATAATGTATAAGCCTGCCTGGAAGCAGGAATACATCATTTCGGGAGATTACTCTCTCTTGAGATTACTCTCTCTTGAGATTACTCTCTCTTGAGATTATTTGCCGAATCCGAAGATACGCTTGATGAATTTCTTCACAGGATTATCGTTCTTCTGTGGATTGACAACAGGAGCATACTTGCGAGGACCGGAATTCTCTGTTCCCTTCTTTTGCTGGTTCTGAGGAGCAGCGCCCTGTCGCTTCTGCTGGTTCTGCTGGGCGCCACCCTGCTTCTTCTGGGCTACGCCTCTGCCTCGGCCATTGCTTCCAGGACGAACATTGTTCTCATTGCCTGGGCGCTGGTTGCCGTTAGACTGCTGATTGCCCTGCTGGTTGCCGTTCTCATTGTTGCGCTGCTTATTGTTGTTGCGGCGCTTGTTGTTATTGCGATTCTTCTGCTCGCCGTTGCGCTGCTCAGCGTTTCTCTGTTCATTGTTCTTGAACTCGCGATTCTTCTGCTCGCCGTTCTCGTGATTCTTCTGCTCGCCGTTCTTGTGATTCTTCTGTGCGCCATTCTCGCCATTGTTCTGAGGAGTCTTTTCCTGACGCTCGTTTGGCTTGTTTGGCTTGCGCTTGTGTGAAGTCTGGTCGCGGTCTTTCTGTCTGCGGCTCTTGGCGCTGGTCTTGCTCTTGCCCTCGCCGTTGCTGTTATTGTTGCCGCCGCGGTTGTTTCCGCCCTTGCCCTTTCGACCATTGTTGCGTTTTGAAGGCTTGTTGAGCTTGATGTATTCAGGGCCTTCGCCGCAATCTTCCGGCAGAGGCATCTTCTCTACCACCTTCTCCAGGAACTTCTCAATCTGCTGGAACCAGTACTGGTCTTCCTCGTTGACGAAGGTGATGGCTCTACCATCGCGGTTGGCACGGGCTGTACGGCCGATGCGGTGAACATAATCCTCAGTATCGTGAGGAACGTCATAATTGATGACCATCTCGATATCATCAATATCGATTCCACGAGCCACGATATCCGTAGCAACCAGTACGTCGAACTGACCGCTCTTGAACTTGAACATCACATCATCGCGCTCTGCCTGCTCCAGGTCGGAGTGCATTGCACCGCAGTTGATGCCGATCTGCTGAAGGGCAGCAGCCAGCTGCTTCACCTTCATCTTGCTGCCGCTGAACACGATGACGCGCTTCATATCGCCAGCCTTGAAGATATCTTTGATGATGGTCATCTTCTGGGTCTCGTAACAAACGTAAGCCTCCTGCTTGATCTTCTCGGCAGGCTTGCTTACGGCAAGCTTGATCTCTACAGGATCCTTGAGTAGGGCCTTGGCAAGTTCCTCAATTTTCTCAGGCATGGTGGCAGAGAACATGATGGTCTGGCAGGTCTTTGGCAACTTGGAAGCGATGGTATTGATGTCTTCAGAGAAGCCCATGTCGAGCATGCGGTCGGCCTCATCGAGAATGAAGAAGCTTACCTTGCTCAGATCTACATTACCCAGAGAAATGTGGGTGATGAGGCGACCTGGAGTAGCAATCACGACATCAGCACCCATGCGGAGGCTCTTCAGCTCCTGGTCGTAGCGGTTGCCGTCGTTGCCGCCATAAACAGCCACGCTGCTCACATCCTGCAGGTAGTAGCCGAAGCCCTGCATGGCCTGGTCTATCTGCTGGGCCAACTCGCGGGTTGGCGACATGATGACGCAGTTGATGGCGTCTTTCGGATAGCCGCCATCATCAAGTTTGCTCAATACTGGGAGCAGATAGGCTGCTGTCTTACCCGTTCCGGTCTGTGCCACGCCCAATACGTCGTGACCTTCCAATATCTCAGGGATACATTTTTCCTGTACAGGGGTGCAAGTGTCGAAGCGCATGTCGTATAATGCGTCGAGCACGTTGTCATTCAAATCTAATTCGTCGAAATACATTCTTTTCCTTTCTTTTGTTGACCATTGAGCCGGATGGATCTTCATCCGCTCCAATGGTCAAGGTTCTTTGTTTCAATGTTTAATTACCTTGGTGCCTTGCGGTAGCAGAAGTAGGCAACGAAGGCGAAGATGATGTTTGGCAACCAAGCGGCAAGTGCCGGAGGGAAGTTTGCCTGGATGGCAAAGGTTGCCGATACGGTTTGCAGCATGATGTAGCCGAAGCTCAGTGCAAGACCGATTCCCAAGGATAGGCCCATACCTCCCTTTCGCTTGCGCGATGAAAGCGAAACACCGATGATGGTGAGGATGAAGGAGGCAAACGAGGCGGCGATGCGCTTGTGGTATTCTACCTGATACTGCACCACATTGCCCGAACCGCGGTTGATTTGCTTGGAAATATACTCCTTCAGTTCCGGACTGGTGAAGGTTTCCTGCTGACCCTTGGAATAAACCAGGTCGGTAGGCTCCATCGTAATCAGCGTATCCTTCTGTGCTCCGCTGGTGATGTGCTCCTTCATACCTTTCAGCTGGCGCACCTTCCAGTTGCTCAGCTTCCAGTGGTATTTGCTGTCGGAGATTGTATCATACTGAATCTCCATCGCCGTAAGGTGGCTTACGAGTTTCTTGTCCTGGAACTTGTCGAGACAGAATCCGTAACCCCGCTTCGAGTTGTTGTCGTAGTGCTGCATATAGGCAATTACGCCCTTATCTACCTGCAGCTGTACGTTTTCAGCAGAAGTATTCTTCTTCTTGTTCTTGTACATCGTCTCGAAGTTCTGGCGTACTACCGTGCCGTGTGGAATCACGTAGGCAGAGAGTACATAGCTCAAGGCTGAGAGCATGATGCAGGTGATGAGGTAAGGACGAAGGAGTCGCTTGAAGGAAACACCTGATGCCAGAATGGCGATGATTTCAGAGTTGCCTGCCAGCTTCGACGTGAAGAGGATGACCGCCACAAACACGAACAACGCACTGAAGAGGTTGGCGAAGTAAGGGATGAAGTTGGCATAATAATCGAAGATGATGGCTTTGGCTGGTGCATGATACTCCGTGAACTTCGCCAGGTTCTCATTGAAGTCGAACACGATGGAGATGGAGATGATCAGTGCAATCGAGAAGAAGTAGTAGCCTAAGAACTTCTTGATAATGTACCAGTCTAACCGCTTGATGTATCTCAGTGGGTTGAGATACCTGAGCACCCTGAGGAATCGCAGCTTGTGCCCGATCCAGCCTAGAATGCGGGCTATGCGCTGCAGGATGGCAATGAGCCAGCCGAAGCGAGATTCGAAGGCTCTGCCCATCTTGAGCAGTCTGCGATGTTTTCTGATGTATTTATAATCTTTCATCATTTAATGTAAAATATGTATAGGAGCATCCTATAAAGTTCAATGCTCAACGCTCAAGCTAGATTCGTCGGCCGAGTTGATCGATGATAGAGCGTTTCCACTCTACGAAGTCGCCCTGCTCGATATGGTGGCGTGCATCTGTAACGAGACGGAGATAGAACGAGAGGTTGTGGATGCTGGCAATCTGCATGGCAAGGAGCTCCTGGGCCTTGAAGAGATGGTGCAGGTAGGCCTTGGTGGTAATCTGGTCGATGTCGCAGCCGTCTGGATCCACTGGACTGAAATCCATCTCCCACTTCTTGTTGCGCATGTTCATCGTACCATTATAGGTAAAGAGCATCGCATTGCGGCCGTTGCGGGTTGGCATTACGCAGTCGAACATATCAACACCGCGCTCGATGGCCTCGAGCAGGTTCTGGGGAGTTCCTACGCCCATCAGGTAGCGAGGCTTGTCCTTTGGAAGAATCTCATTCACCACCTCGATCATTTCGTACATCACCTCGGTAGGCTCGCCTACGGCAAGACCGCCGATGGCATTTCCGTCGGCTCCCTTGTCGGCAATGTACTTGGCAGCTTCGCGGCGCAGCTCTGGGAAAGTACAACCCTGGACGATAGGGAAGAGGCTCTGCTGATAACCGTAGAGAGGTTCTGTCTCGTCGAAGCGCTTGATGCAGCGGTCGAGCCAGCGCTGAGTCATCTCCAGACTCTTCTTCGCATACATGAAGTCGCTTTGTCCGGGAGGACACTCATCGAAAGCCATCATGATGTCGGCACCGATGATGCGTTCTGTATCCATCACGTTCTCTGGTGTGAAGAAATGCTTGCTGCCATCGATGTGGGAACGGAACTCGCAGCCCTCTTCTCTGAGCTTGCGGATTCCGGTAAGCGAGAATACCTGGAAACCGCCGCTGTCAGTGAGGATAGGACGGTCCCAGCCGTTGAACTTATGCAGTCCGCCTGCCGCCTTGATGACTTCGAGTCCCGGGCGCAGGTAGAGATGGTAGGTGTTTCCCAGAATGATCTGGGCCTTTACCTGCTGGCGCAATTCTTCGAAATGTACACCCTTTACGCTGCCCACAGTTCCCACAGGCATGAAGATCGGAGTCTTGATCTGGCCGTGGTCGGTGGTGATGATGCCGGTGCGAGCATCGCTTGCCTTATCTGTTACTTGTAGTTCAAATTTCATTTCTTTTCTTTTTTGTCATTTTCAGGAATGGTGAAGTCGATAGGGTGCTTTACCTTCTCGTCGGTGAGGGCAAACTCCCAGACATCTGCTACATCTTCTACATAATGGAACTCTACGCCCTTGAGATACTTTTCTGGAATGTCGAGGATGTTCTTCTTGTTTTCCTTGCAGATCACGATGTCTGTAATGCCGGCACGCTTGGCTGCCAGGATCTTCTCCTTGATGCCTCCCACTGGGAGTACCTTGCCGCGAAGGGTAATCTCGCCGGTCATGGCTATGTTCTTGCGAACCTTGCGCTGGGTGATGGCCGAAGCGATACTGGTGGCAATGGTAATACCTGCCGAAGGACCGTCTTTTGGCGTTGCTCCTTCAGGTACGTGGATATGGATGTTCCAGTTTTCAAAGATGCGGTAATCCACGCCCAGCAGGTCGATATGCGCCTTGATGTATTCCAGGGCGATGATAGCCGATTCCTTCATCACGTCTCCCAGGTTACCGGTCAGGGTAAGCTTGCCCTGTCTTCCCTTGCTCAGAGAGGTTTCGATAAAGAGAATCTCGCCGCCCACAGAGGTCCATGCAAGTCCTGTTACTACTCCTGCATAATCGTTGCCCTGATAGATGTCGCGGGTGAATGGGGCGGTACCGAGAATCTCCTTCAGGTCTGATGCGGTGATGGATGGCTTCTCCAATTCCTTGGAATAGGCGAGCTTGTAGGCCATCTTGCGCAGTCCCTTGTTGATCTGCTTCTTGAGCTGGCGCACACCGCTTTCTCGGGTGTAGTGCTCGATGATGCCCTCAATGGCTGCCTTGTTGAAGCTTACCTTCGGGGTGAATTTGTCGAGACCTGTATTCTCCAATTCCTTCGGAATCAGGTGGCGCTTGGCAATCTCTATCTTCTCCTCCGTAATGTAGCCGCCTACTTCGATGAGCTCCATTCGGTCGAGCAAAGGACGTGGGATTGAGCTGATGTCATTGGCGGTTGCGATGAAGAGAACCTTAGAGAGATCGTAATCCACGTCCAGGTAATTGTCGTGGAAGGTGTTGTTCTGCTCTGGGTCGAGTACTTCAAGCAAGGCTGATGCTGGATCACCCTGGTGGTTGTTGGCTGAAACCTTGTCTATCTCGTCGAGAATGAAGACAGGGTTGCTGCTGCCTGCCTTGAGGATGTTCTTGACAATGCGGCCAGGCATGGCTCCGATATAAGTGCGGCGGTGACCGCGAATCTCGGCTTCATCGTGCAGACCGCCCAGAGACATTCTCACGTATTTGCGCTTCATGGCCTTGGCAATGCTCTTGCCCAGACTGGTCTTGCCGACTCCCGGAGGACCATAGAGGCAGAGAATCGGACTCTGCATTCCACCCTTCAGGGATCTTACGGCAAGATATTCCAGAATGCGTTCCTTTACTTTCTCCATGCCGTAGTGGTCCTGGTTGAGAATCTTCTGGGCATGAGACAGGCTGAGGTCATCTTCGGTGTATTCGCCCCAAGGCAAATCTACCAGCGTCTGCAGATAGTTGAGCTGGATAGGGTAGTCTGGGCTCTGAGGATGGATGTTGTCGAGTTTGGCCAACTCTTTCTGAAAAACCTTCTGGGTTGCCTCGTTCCATTTCTTGGTCTTGGCTTTTTCGAGCAGCTCCTTCTTTTCCGGACTGCTTTCGCCTTCGCCCAGCTCTTCCTTGATGTTCTTGATCTGCTGCTTCAGGTAATATTCCTTCTGCTGCTCGTCGAGATCAAACTGCGTCTTGTTCCTGATTTCATTTTGCAGGTAGAGCAGTTTCTGCTCCTTGTGCAAGGCCTTGAGTGCCTCTATCAGTCGCTCTGACAGCTTCTCCTGTTCCAGCATCTTGATCTTGTCTTCTGCCGTAAAAGGGAGGGAGGTGCAGATGAAGTTGCATTTCACGAAGCGATTGGTAATCTCATTGATCGCATAGACAGCCTCGTTTGGAATGTTCTCATTGTACTGAATGAATTTGATAGATTCCTCGAAGAATGTTTGGGTCAATGCCTTGAACATAGGATCTTCGGCTTCCTTTTCGGTAGGCCAGGTCTCTGGCAGACTTTCTACATCTGCAAGATAGAATGGATCCTTATCTACTATCTTCTTCAGCTTGCATCGGCCTAAACCCTGCACGATGATGGTCTTCTGGTGCTCTTCGTTTGGCATGTTGATGACTCTCATCAGCTTGGCAAATGTTCCGGTTTCGTACAAGTCTTCCTGATTAGGTGAGTCTATGTCCGCATGCTTCTGGCAAAAGATGCAGAATACTGTTTCTGGATTTTGCTCCAGCATGTTTGCCAGCTCCTTGCTTTCCGCCCTGCCTATCAAGATAGGAGTAAGCACGGATGGAAAAACCACCAGGTCGCGAGTGCAGAGGGTAGGATAGATTCCTGCCTCCCTTTCTTGTATCAATACGGATGCATCGCCCTCAAAGTCGGCTATCATCTGGATTTGTGTATTCGAATTTCTGTTCATATTCTATTTGATAAACACTTTTTGGGGTGTATATGAATTTCTGTTCTATTTTGATAAACACTTTTTGGGGTGTATATTCTCTTGAATATATATTTATAGGGTGCAAAGTTAGTAATTTTAGCCGAGAATCCCATCGTTTTTTCCGAAAATCACCTCTTTATTAGATATTATTATTAATATAAGCAAGAAGACTGTAATAAAATGCTGATTTTTGCGTTACTATTTTAAAAGTAAAACTATGACTGGATTTAAATTCAAACAATTTGAGATTCATCAGGATCGTTGCGCCATGAAAGTGGGAACGGATGGTGTGCTGCTGGGGGCATGGGCACCTGGCGGTAAACGCATTTTGGATGTCGGGTCGGGTACCGGACTCATTTCGCTGATGATGGCGCAGCGCTTCCCTGAGGCGCAGGTGCTGGGTATTGATATGGATGGAGAGGCTTGTGAGGAGGCTGCTGAGAATGTGGCTGCAAGTCCTTTTGCCGATCGTGTCGAAATAGAGTGCTGCCGATTGCAGGACTATCATTCTGAGGAGTCTTTTGATGCAATCGTAAGCAATCCTCCTTTCTTCTTGAATAGTCTAAAAAATCCAGACAGTAAACGTACGATGGCCCGCCATACGGATAGTTTGCCTTTCAGGGATCTTTTCAGGGGTGCAAAAATGCTACTGAGTGATGATGGCGTTTTTTCCGTGATAGTTCCTTCAGAGGTTCTTGAGGTGGTTGTGTCGGAAGCTTGTATGCTAGGTTTTTATCTTATCCGGCAGTGTGGCGTTAAGACTGTAGAGCGCAAACAGCCGAAACGTTATCTTCTGTCATTTGCAAAACATCGGTATAATGGAATGGAAAATACTATAAAAACAATGACCGATTCCGAGGGGAACCGGTCAGAGTGGTATGCGAAAATTACGGAAGAATTCTATATTTGGTAAGGGCTAGAGGTTCAGCTTTCTCTGTACGAGCTTGCTGATGGCTCCTACTCGTTTGCTTTGGCGCTGGATGTCTTTGTGAATGTCATCGCGTACAACATTGATGTCGTTGAAGAAATCGGCAAAGGCTGATTGGATGACGTTCGGCTTGCGCACACTCTTGTCTGCAAACGGATTTACAATCATCTTGATGCCTTTTTCTTCCATGTGCACATCTATGTCGGCGCCGGTCATCACAGGGTCGCCATCATAATGGATGACACCTGGCTTGCTGCGGGTGATGTGGAGCTTCTTGCAACGGAAAGACTTGATCTTCGAGTTCTTGTCGAGGGTTTTGTTGAACATATCGAAACTAACCTGTGAGGCTTCGATGACATCAAACGGTTCCATGATGACTACATCCATCAGTCCGTCGCTCATAGATGCCTGTGGAGCAATATAGGCGTTGTTGCCGTATTGGGAAGCGTTGGCGCATGAGATGAGAAACGCTTTATATTGTTTTGTTCCTGTCTCATCCTCCAGAGTATATGTTTCAGGCTCATATTTTAAGCCTTCTCTCAGGATGTTCTCTGCATAGCTGATCGGTCCACGCTTTCCGCTTTCTGCAAACTTCATACTGACAAAGGCGTCGAAGCCCATTCCGCAAGTGCAGAAGAATGGGTATTCGTTGATGACTCCGTAGTCTAGGTCGTGTATTTTGCAGGCGTTGATGATCTCAATGCTCTTCTTCAAGTTCATTGGCAACAGCAGGTGGCGCGCCAGGCCGTTTCCTGAGCCGCAAGGCAGAATGCCTAATGCTGAGTCGGAATGGACGAGGGAACGGGCTACCTCGTTCACAGTGCCATCGCCACCTACAGCCACCACGATGTCTGCGTGGTTGTCTCTGGCTTCGGCTGCCAGTTCTGAGGCGTGTCCTGGTCTTTCAGTCATTTTTATCTCGTACTCGAACTGCTCCTTGTCCAAAGTAGAATCTATCAAACTGGGAACCGCCGCTTTGCTGCTGGTTCCAGAAATCGGGTTCATGATGAAAACTATCTTTTTTTTCA
>ERZ1023666.831-NODE-831-length-11721-cov-18.368078_pt1 | contig 11721 bp, 7 predicted proteins | sample MGYA00380341_ERZ1023666 | MGnify/ENA primary metagenome ERZ1023666 (study PRJEB33179, sample SAMN07448983) | human gut metagenome | biome: Human-gut; feature: Human associated habitat; material: Faeces | host: Homo sapiens | place: India: Bhopal | collected...
TACTAAATAATAGCTGCATCTTTTCCCGACGCGAGACGCGTCGCCCCCATTAGAGATAGCGTTTAACACCCTACCTTACAGAGCGCGGAAACTCTACTATGCGGGAGCCCCAAGGTGTCACTTCGCTTGCCCTAGGCTAACCCCTTGGCGGTATTTTGGGTTAACGGGTTAACACATTAGCTCGCAAAGCTTGTTCTAAATCAGAAAAAAGTAAAGCCCCACTCCCTCCACTTAAAAAATAATTGCTACTTTTGTGCGTTACAACGAAGGTAAAATCAAAATAATTTATAACAACAATCAGATGAACGTGATAACCAAGACCGTTTCGCTGCCCGATGGACGCACCATCAGCATCGAAACTGGCAAATTGGCCAAGCAAGCTGATGGCGCAGTTATGCTGCGTATGAACAACACCATGCTGCTTGCCACCGTTTGTGCTGCCAAGACGGCTCAGCCCGGCACAGACTTCATGCCCCTCCAGTGCGACTACAAAGAAAAATATAGCGCCGCAGGCCGTTTCCCCGGCGGTTTCACCAAGCGCGAAGGCCGCGCCGGCGACTACGAAATCCTTACTTCACGTCTGGTCGACCGCGCACTGCGCCCACTCTTCCCCTCAGACTACCACTGCGAGGTATACGTTAACATCACGCTCTTCTCAGCCGATGGTGTTGACATGCCCGACGCACTGGCCGGCTTTGCCGCATCAGCAGCCCTCGCTGCCAGCGACATTCCCTTTGAAGGCCCCATCTCTGAGGTGCGCGTAGCACGCATCAACGGCGAATACGTTGTCAACCCCACTTTCGACCAGCTCAAGGAGGCCGACATGGATATCATGGTAGGTGCCACCGAAGAGAATATCATGATGGTTGAAGGCGAAATGGACGAAGTGCCCGAAAGCGCACTGCTCGAAGCACTCAAGGTGGCTCACGAGGCTATCAAGCCCATGTGCCAGTTGCAAAAGGAACTCTCAAAGGAACTCGGCACCGACGTCAAGCGCGAATACGACGACGAGGTGAACGACGAGGAACTCCGCCAGCAAGTAAAGGACGAGTGCTACAAGCCCGCCTACGCCATTGCCGAAGCCGGCGACCACGACAAGCACCAGCGCGAAGATGCCTTCACCGAAATACGCGAAGGATTTAAGGAACGCTATGCTGCCGCACACCCCGAACTCTCACCCGAAGAACTCGAAGAAAAGAACGCCATGGTAGACCGCTACTACCACGACGTAGAACGCGATGCCATGCGCCGCTGCATTCTCGACGAGGGCAAGCGTCTCGATGGCCGCAAAACCACCGATATCCGTCCCATCTGGTGCGAAGTGTCACCCCTGCCCATGCCTCACGGTTCAGCCATCTTCACACGTGGCGAAACACAGGCTCTGGCCACTGCCACCCTCGGCACCAAGCTCGACGAAAAAATGGTTGACGATGTGCTCGACAAGAGCTATATGCGCTTCCTCCTCCACTATAACTTTCCTCCCTTCTCAACTGGCGAGGCCAAGGCACAGCGTGGCGTAGGCCGCCGCGAAATTGGTCACGGCCACTTGGCATGGCGCGCCCTCAAGGGCCAAATCCCTGCCGACTACCCCTACACAGTGCGCGTGGTGAGCGACATTCTCGAGTCAAACGGCTCATCGTCTATGGCCACCGTATGTGCCGGAACTCTGGCACTGATGGACGCTGGTGTACCCATCAAGGCTCCCGTGAGCGGTATTGCCATGGGTCTTATCAAGAACCCCGGCGAGGACAAGTACGCCATATTGAGCGACATCCTGGGCGATGAGGACCACTTGGGCGACATGGACTTCAAGACCACCGGTACTGCAAAGGGTCTTACTGCCACACAGATGGATATCAAGTGCGACGGTCTGTCATACGAAATCCTTGAAAAGGCTCTTAACCAAGCCAAGCAGGCACGTGAGCACATCTTGGGCAAGATTCTCGAAACCATGCCCGCACCACGTCCCGAACTCAAGCCCCACGTTCCCCGCATCGAAGCCTTCGAAATTCCCAAAGAGTTTATCGGTGCCGTTATTGGCCCGGGCGGAAAGATCATTCAGGGCATGCAGGAGGACACTGGTGCCACCATCACCATCGACGAGGAAGACGGCGTAGGCAAAATCCAGGTGTCTGGCCCCAACAAGGAGAGCATCGATGCTGCCGTGGCCAAGATACGTGCCATCGTGGCCATACCCGAAGTGGGCGAGGTTTACGACGCCAAGGTTGTCAGCATCATGCCTTACGGCTGCTTCGTAGAGTTCATGCCGGGCAAGGAAGGCTTGCTCCACATCTCCGAAATAGCATGGAAACGCCTCGAGTCTGTTGAGGAAGCTGGCATTAAAGAGGGCGACACCATCAAGGTCAAGCTCCTCGAAATTGACGACAAGACCGGCAAGTTCCGCCTTTCACACCGCGTGCTCGAAGAGAAGCCCGAAGGCTGGGAGGAACGTCCCGCACGCCGTCCGCGCCGCGAAGGTGGCGAAGGTGGTCACGCACCACGCCGTCCGCGTCGCGACTAATCAGCATTGAATGATAAAGCCATAGAAGCTCGAAATCCCCTTGCGGCTGCACAGCCGTCAAGGGGATTTCTGTTGTTTCAGGCACAAGGTTCACACTTGACACAACACACACGCTGCACCGCAAGGGGCAAACTTTCTGACTTATAAATACGGTCACTTGCAACCCCATCAACCACCATTTTGTGGCAAATATTACATTGCAGATGCAAACGATTACGTATCTTTGCCCAATCATAACCAATTGGCGGAACTGGCAAACAAGTTGACAACTCAACGGGGTAACTGGCAAGTTGGCCAAGCTTTTTAAGTTTCCTGTCATTCTGGCTTTAACATAATAAGTAGTATATAGCATACTTACTTGTTAACCTGTCAACTTGTTAACCCGTTAACCAATAATTCCGCCAACGGATATACATCTAATATCATCACCACCATGAACAAATTGCTACTCACACTGCTCACACTCTGCCTGTCACTTACCATGCTGGCGCAAGCCCGCCACGGCGGCAACGACAACCCCTTCAACACCGTCAGCTACCGCCCCTTGCCTTCACTGTGCGTCAACGGGCAGCAGGGCGTGTCGGCCGCATTTGCCGGCAGCACGGGCAGCAAACTATTAGTGGCCGGCGGCTGCAACTTTCCGGGCACACCGGCTGCCGACGGCGGTGACAAGCAATTCTATGCCGACATCTACGAACTTAACCTGCACCACACTGCGGGCACAATGCAATGGCGCAAAATAGGCTGTCTGCCGCAACCTGCCGCCTACGGTGTGGGGGTGAGTGTGCCACACGGCATGGTGTGCGTGGGCGGCACAAGCAACGGCAAGCAGAGCCTGGCTAAAAGCTACTACCTCAAGTCGGGCCACAACCACCAGCTCGTAATAGAGGCACTGCCCGCACTGCCACAGCCGCTCGACAACATGGCGGGGGCCTACGGCGGCGGCTACATCTACGTGGCCGGCGGACTGAGCAACGGTAGCCCCTCGCAGGCTGCCTACCGACTGCGTTTCCCCGGCGGCAAGCATTGGGAGCGTCTGCCCGACCTGCCCGGTGCCGCACGTGTGCAGCCCGTGGGCGTGGTGCAGAACAGCGCCACGGGGCCTTGCTTTTACCTGGCGGGCGGATTTGCCCCTGCCACCGACACCCAACAGGGCATGGCACACACCGACGGGTGGTGTTACAACCCCGCCACACACCAATGGACACGTATGGCCCCCATTGTGCCACACGGCCGCACCGAGGCCGTCACCCTGGCCGGTGCCGCAGGTGTGCCCTCGGGCGGTGCCCACATAGTGTTTGCGGGCGGTGTGAACAAACAACGCTTTGAGGCGGCCATCAACCGCCCTCTGCTCATCAAACAGGCACGGATCGACGCCCAAAGGTATGGCACACAGGCCATGCACGCCTATGTAGCAAGGCTCGAACTCGAAAAGGCCACCTACATGCGCCAACCCGAGGCTTGGTACGCTTTCAACGACGAACTCATTATTTACCACACCATCACCAACACGTGGGTGGCCGAAAGCCGCTCGCCGCTGTTGGCACGCGCCGGGGCTGCCCTTGTGGCATGTGACGGCGAATGGGTGGTGGTGGACGGCGAGAGCAAACCGGGCATCAGGTCGGCAGCCGTAACAGCTGTCAAGATGGACGTGCGGCCCACCTTTGGGTGGCTCAACTGGACGGTGCTCGTGGCCTATCTCGTGGGCATGGTGCTACTGGGCTATTACTTTATGAAGCGCGGCGAGGGCAATGCCGACGACTTTTTCAAGGGCGGCGGCCGCATACCCTGGTGGGCAGCGGGCATCAGCATCTATGCCACCATGCTCAGCGCCATCACCTACATGGCCTACCCCGCCAAGGCTTACGCCACCGACTGGACTTACTACCCCATGCTGGTGACCATACTGCTGGTGTCGTTCCCCGTTATCAAGTATTATTTGCCATTTTTCAGACGCCTCAACGTGACGAGTGCCTACGAGTATCTTGAACGTCGCTTCAACGCGTCCACACGTCTGTTGGCATCGGCCTTGTTCATCATCTTTATGGTGGTACGCATGGCATTGGTGCTCTACTTGCCCTCGCTGGCGCTTACGGCGGTTACGGGCATCAACCTCTACATCTGCATTGTGCTCATGGCACTTGTCACCATCGTTTACTGCACCATGGGCGGTGTCGAGGCCGTGGTGTGGGGCGATGTGGTGCAGGGCTTCATACTGGTGGGTGGCGCACTCTTTGCTGCCGGTTACCTGGTGTGGGGCACCGATGGCGGGGCAAGCGGTTTCTGGCAAATAGCCATGGACGACCACAAGATGCGGCTCTTTAGTTGGAGCCTCGACTACCGCTCGGCCACCTTCTGGGTTATCATATTAGGCGGTATGACCAACAACCTCATATCTTACACCAGCGACCAGACCGTCATTCAGCGCTACCTTACCACCAAGGACGAGGCTGGCGCACGGCGCAGCATCATGCTCAACGGCCTGATGAGCGTGTTTGTGAGTGTGGCTTTCTTTGCCATTGGCACAGGGTTGTACACCTTTTTCAAGACACACCCCGCAGCGCTCGACTACACCATGGGCAAGGCCGACACGATATTTCCCTTCTTCATGATGAGCCAACTGCCACAAGGGGTGGCCGGACTGCTCATTGCGGCTATTTTTGCCGCTACCATGAGCACCATATCGTCCAACATCAACTCTGTGGCCACGGCCTACAGTGTCGACTTTTACCAACGCTTCCGCCCCACTGCCAGCAATGCTGCCACCCTGCGCGTGGCACGCCGCACCTGCATCGTGTCGGGCGCATTGGGCATGTGCATGGCACTGCTCATGGCCACATGGCACATTCTCTCGCTGCTTGACTTTTTCCAGGAGATACTCGGATTGCTCTCAAGCGGTCTCGGCGGTCTGTTCCTGATGGGCATATTCTTTCCGCGCATCGGCGGCAAAGCGGCTCTTACGGGCTTTGTGTGTGGCGTGGGAGCAGTGTTTGCCGTGCGCTATCTCACCGACACGAGTTTTCTGCTCTACGGCTGTATCGGCATGGCCACATCGGTGGCTGTTGGCCTGCTGTGCTCTTGCTTTGTCAGGGAGCACAAATCACTCGACGGATTGTGCTGGAAAACACGACCCTAACGCCCGGTAACGCACACTTTTTCAAAAAACGTGCAATTTATCGTATCTTTTTAGCCTAAAAGTTTGTCAGTATTAGGAATAAGCATTACTTTTGCACGCGGAAACTTAAATACAAGGAACATAATTCATTAAATTCAAATAAAGAAACTATGTCTGATATTGAAGCAAAAGTAAAGGCTATCATCGTTGACAAGCTCAGCGTTGACGAATCTGAAGTTAAGAACGAAGCAAGCTTCGCTAACGACCTCGGTGCTGACTCTCTCGACACTGTAGAGCTCATCATGGAATTTGAGAAGGAATTTGGCATCACTATCCCCGATGACAAGTCTGAAAAGATTTCAACCGTAGGTGACGCTATCGCTTACATCGAAGGAGAAGTTAACAAGTAATCTGCTTGTCTTACGACTACCCAACCCAAAACAATTAACGTTTAACGTTACGCGTCTGCGTCGCTATGCTGTCAGCCCCTGACGGTGTGGAGACAGGTCGCTGTACGTTAAACGTTAATTGCATTATGGCATTACACGCCTACAAAAACACTGCATATCAACACGTTTCACCCCTATGCTGCAGCACACAGCTGAACGGCTCTGGTGCACACAAGCCCACCCCTCGAAACACACCTTATTTGTTTAGTAGATTAGCGAGTACTACCCCAGCCCACCCATCGCGTGGCGCGGGAAACAAGCGGACAGCACACTGCCGCGTGCGTGCTAATCTACTAAAGTGCAGAGAGAGCCACAGGGCACACAGCGCCCATGCTGCCACTCAAGCTGACGGCTGCGCATTCATTAACGATATTCAAACTTTATGGAACTCAAAAGAGTTGTTGTAACAGGCCTTGGCGCCCTCACACCAGTAGGTAACACAGTACCCGAAACTTGGGAAAACATCAAGAACGGCGTTAGCGGCGCCGGCCCTATCACACACTTCGATGCGTCGAAGTTCAAAACACAGTTTGCATGCGAAGTGAAGGGCTTTAAGGCTACCGACTTTATCGACCGCAAGGAGGCTCGCAAAATGGACCTTTACGAGCAGTACGCTCTCGTGGCTGCCATGGAGGCTATCAAGGACAGCGGCTGGGACCTCGAAACTATCGACAAGAACCGCATCGGCGTGGTGCTCGGTGTAGGTATCGGTGGTATTCACACCTTTGAGGAGGAAGCTGGTTACTATGCCATCAACAAGGAGAACGGCCCTAAGTTCAACCCCTTCTTCATTCCTAAGATGATTGCCGACATCGCTGCCGGACAAATCTCTATCCAGTATGGTTTCCATGGCCCCAACTACACCACTACCTCGGCTTGCGCCTCTTCAACCAACGCTTTGGCCGACGCCTTCAACCTCATTCGCCTCGGCAAGGCCGACGCCATGGTGACCGGTGGTGCCGAAGCTGCCATCTGGCCCTGCGGCGTGGGCGGATTTAACGCCATGCACGCGCTCTCAACACGCAACGACGACCCCACACACGCTTCACGCCCCTTCAGCAAGAGCCGCGACGGCTTTATCATGGGCGAGGGTGCCGGCATACTCATTCTTGAGGAACTTGAGCACGCCAAGGCACGCGGCGCCAAGATTTACTGTGAAGTGGCTGGCGCTGGCATGTCGGCCGATGCACACCACATCACTGCCTCACACCCCGAAGGACTCGGTGCCAACCTAGTGATGAAGGCTGCCCTCGAAGACGCTGAAATGAAGCCCGAAGACATCGACTACATCAATGTGCACGGCACATCTACCCCCGTGGGCGACATCTCTGAGGTGAAGGCCATTACCAAACTCTTTGGCCAGCACGCTTACGAGCTCAACATCTCGTCTACAAAGAGTATGACCGGCCACTTGCTCGGTGCTGCCGGTGCTGTTGAAGCACTCATCTGCTGCCTCTCGGTGCAGAACGATATCGTGCCGCCTACCATCAACCACGAGGACGACGATCGCGACGAAAACATCGACTACAACCTCAACTTCACCTTTAACAAGGCACAAAAGCGCACCGTACGCGCTGCATTGAGCAATACATTCGGCTTTGGCGGACACAACGCTTGCTGCATTGTAAAGAAGTATGAAGCCTAACGCACCCAAAGGCGCGTAACATGTGCAAATGTGCAAATGCGCAGATGTGCAAATGCTATCACACATAGCATTTCGGCACGCTGGCGCATCTGCACATTTGCGCTTTTCCCATATCCACATCATACACCCTAATTCAACGGCAATTTGTGCGCACGACTTGCGCAACAGCACGTCACGCCACATTTGCACTGCATATATATGATACTGAACTTATTTGACCGCATGAAGCTCCCCTTCCGCAAGAATAAGGAGTTTCTGTCGGCCCTATACGACATATTGGGCTTTTACCCGCACAATATCGAGATATACCGCATCGCTTTCTCGCACAAGTCGCTCAGCTACCGACGTGACGCCGACAGCAAAAAGGGCGGCAAGGACCGCAAGGCCAACAACCGCGACCGCAAACAGCGCAGCGAGAATACCTCGAAACCGCTCAACAACGAACGACTCGAATATCTGGGCGACGCCGTGCTCGAGACCATCGTGAGCGACATTCTCTTCCACCACTTTCCACACAAGCGCGAGGGTTTTCTCACATCTACCCGCTCCAAAATCGTGCAGCGCGAGGCACTTAACCGACTGGCTGCCGACATGGGGCTCGAAAAGCTTATTCTGGCCGCACAAGGCACACGCATGAGCCACACCAACATTGGCGGCAATGCCTTTGAAGCACTGATGGGGGCCATTTATCTGGACCGCGGCTTCAAAACTTGCCAATGGTTCATTAACAACCGCGTTATAGGCCGGTACGTCGACCTCGACAACGTGGCGCAGAAGGAGGTTAACTTTAAGAGCAAACTGCTGGAGTGGAGTCAGAAAAACCGCATCAACATCAACTTTAAGGACTCTGCCTGCGATGGCGAAAAGGGCTTCCGCACCGTTATCAGCATCGAAGGCATCACCATAGCACGCGGCAGCGGACGCTCAAAAAAGGAGAGCCAGCAGGAGGCTTCGAAAGAGGCACTCACACGCATGCGCCGCGAGCCTGCCACATACGACAGCATCTTCCGTGCTAAAGAAAAGCGCACTGCCATGGAGGCCGAAGAGTCGTTCGCTCTGCCCAAAATCGACACCATCGAGGACGGACTGAGCAAGGGCAAGACTTCAAAAGCCAAGGGCAAGAACAAGGCCGATGCCCCCGTGCTCGAAGAGCAGGACAGCAAGGCTCCGAAGAGCGCACAGGAACTCTCTGACGAGGCTTACGACACAGCTTACGACGAGGCTGCCTCGTACGAAGTGATTGACACACCACCTGCCGAACCCGTGCTCACGGCCGAGGACTACGAGGCCAAGGGAATACCCGCTCCCCCCGAAGAGGACGAGCTGAAAGCTGCCGACGAAAGTTTGCGCAAAAAGCGCACACGCAACCGCGGCCCAAAGACCATGGGTGATGCCGTGAAGGGACAGACCAAGGGCGCCACTACCACCGAGGAGCGCGCCGCCAAACGCGAGGCCGAACGCCAAGCCGAAGTGGAACGACAACGCGCCAAGGCAGAGCACAAGCGCCAAATGGCTGAAAAGGCCAAGGCCAAAGCCGAAGCCATCGAAACCAAGGCAGAGCCTGAAGCCGTGCCCGAAGCTGTGGCAAGCGAGGCGCAGACACAAATATCGGGTCTGTTAGGCGCACTCCGCACACACGCCGACCATGAGGCTGAAGCCGTCGCAGAGAGCCGCCACGCCGAGGCCGAAGCACCCGTTGCCCAAGGCACTGAAATGGCCAATGACGCTGACACCGCCCACACAGCCGACAAAGTGCAAACGCTGACCGAAGTGGAAGAAACCTTTATCATAAAGGAGGACATCAAGCCCGCATCGCAAGCTGAGGACGAAAGCCAGGAGGCCGCACCCGAAAGCCAAGAGGCTACAAATGAAAGTCACGAAGCCGCGCTCGAAAGTCACGAAGCCGCAAACGAAGTTCTGGTTGAAATGGAAACAGACGTTGAGCCTGAGGCCAAGCCCGAAGCAGAGTCTGCATTTGGCAGCGTAACAGAGAAGGCTGAAAACGAGGTTGAAAATACTGACAAGGTGGTCGAAGAAATTGACAGCATAGCCATTAATACTGACAGCGTAGCCGAAGAGGGTGATGACACTGCCATCAACACCATTGACACCGACGCCACTGCCAACTACGCGACCGCCACTGCCGTTGAAACCACCGAGGCTGCTGAAACCGAGGACAAAGACCTTGACAACGACAGCGAGTCAGACGCCGCCACAAGCATTGTGCCATCGCTCACGCTGGACGACATTGTGTTCGGCACAGAGCACGACGAGCATTTTGCCACATTGCGAAATAACAACTTTGACAGCGCCGACAGCAAAAGCGACACTGCGGCACAAGAGGACGAGGCAGAAGCAACGCAAGACAAGCCTCAGCGCAACAAAAAGCGGACTAACAACAACCGCCGTCGCCGCCGTCCACAAAATGCCAACAAGCAGGGCACAGAAAGCAACGCCAATGGCAAGGCCGAAAATGCAACCAGCGCCAATGCGCCCACGGCCAATGCTGACAAGCCTAAGCCACACAAGCACAGAGGCCGCCGACGTCCTAACAAGGGCAAAAAAGAGGGCGACGCATAACGTGCTTCAATAACATAACTACCTCACCACGCGGGAGGGCATGCCTACAACCGTCACACACATTACGGTTATTGGCACGCCCTCCCGCGTCGTTTTACCAACCCCAATCCGTTGGTACAACTGCCGCGGATAATGATATAAAAGGCGGTTTTTCGTTTTTTTAATCCAGGGAGCAATACCAAACGGCAGTTTTTTTCGTTAACTTAGCATCGCTTTCACAACCAGCCGCCTCCCACTACGAGGGAAACTGGCCCCGAAAGCCATCATATCAAAAACACAGTAACTAACCCACAAATCCTTGATAATGGAAACACGTAATAAGAACTACTGTATCATTCTGGCCGGTGGTGTTGGACGCCGCTTGTGGCCCGCAAGTCAGAAGGAGCTGCCCAAACAATTTATCGACTTCTTCGGCACAGGCCGCACCCTGCTGCAACAAACCTTCGACCGCTTTGCCCGTTTTATCCCCACCAACCACATATACATATCCACCTACGAGAGCTATGTGTCCCTTGTGCGCGAGCAACTGCCCGAAGTGCCCGAGGCCAACATTCTGCCTGAACCCGTGCAGCTCAACACCGCCCCCGCAGCCATTTGGGGCACATGGCACACAGTGCTGTCCGATGCCGATGCCAATGTAGTGGTAAGTCCGGCCGACCAACTCATACAGCACGCCGACCGTTTCGAAGCCCAGATACTGCGCGGCCTCGACTACGTTGACATCCACGCCGACTTCCTGGCCATAGGCGTCAAACCCACGCAGCCCAACACGGCTTACGGCTACATACAGATGGGCAACGCCATAGGCAACGCCGACAACAAGCTGCACAAGGTGCAATCGTTCAGCGAGAAACCTGAACTTGACTACGCCAAGATGTTTATGCAGAGCGGCGAGTTCCTGTGGAACACTGGCATATTCATGTGGAAGGGCAAGACCCTCGGCCAGCACCTCTCAAGCATGGCACACCGCCCCGACCGCCCCGTTGAAGAGGTGGCCAAACAAATGGTCACCATAGCCGAGGAGATGAACTACGTACGCTCATGCATACCCGAGGGCCTGCCGCGCAGCATCGACCTGCTTGTGCTCGAGCACTGCAGCAATGTGGCAGTGTTGGAGTGCAACTTTGGGTGGGCCGACGTAGGTTGCTGGACAGAGCTGCACGAAGTGTCGCACACCGATGCCGACGGCAATGCCGTGAGCGGTGGCGCCCGCGTGATGCTGCAAGGCACCCAAAACTGCATGGTGCGGCTGCCCCAACACATGAAAGCCATCATAGCCGGCCTCGACGGCTACGTGATAGCACAGCAAGGCGACATACTGATGATATGCCCCAACAGCGACCCCGACGCCACACGCCGCCTCATCAACGAGGGCCAGTTCTTCTGACCCCCGCTCCCCCACGCCCCACAT
>ERZ1023666.833-NODE-833-length-11703-cov-31.510731_pt1 | contig 11703 bp, 10 predicted proteins | sample MGYA00380341_ERZ1023666 | MGnify/ENA primary metagenome ERZ1023666 (study PRJEB33179, sample SAMN07448983) | human gut metagenome | biome: Human-gut; feature: Human associated habitat; material: Faeces | host: Homo sapiens | place: India: Bhopal | collected...
GACCGACAAGCGTGGTACACGCCAGCAGTTCTGGCCAGACCCAACCATCTTCACCCATACGGTCTATAAGTGGGACATCATCGCTAGCCGTATGCGAGAGTTGGCGTTCTTGAATGCAGGCATCAAGATTACACTCACCGATCTTCGCCCAGACGAGGAAGGAAAGACCAAGCAAGAGGTTTTCCATGCGAAGGATGGACTGAAGGAGTTCGTGCGCTACGTAGATCGCCATCGCACACATCTCTTCGACGACGTCATCTATCTCAAGACAGAGAAACAAGGCATTCCTATCGAGATTGCCATCATGTATAACACCGACTATTCTGAGAATATCCACTCATACGTCAACAACATCAATACCATTGAGGGTGGTACTCACCTCACAGGTTTCCGTATGGCGTTGACCCGTACACTCAAGGCATACGCCGAGGCTGACCCTACTATCTCCAAGCAGATAGAGAAAGCCAAGGTAGAGATTGCACCAGAGGACTTCAGAGAGGGTTTGACCGCAGTCATCTCCATCAAGGTAGCAGAGCCACAGTTTGAGGGACAGACAAAGACCAAGTTGGGTAACAGTGAGGTACAAGGTGCCGTACAGCAAGCAGTAAACGAGGCTTTGGCAGACTACTTGGAGGAGCATCCAGACGAGGCAAAGCGCATCTGCGAAAAGGTCGTCTTGGCAGCTACAGCTCGTATCGCAGCCCGCAAGGCTCGCGAGAGTGTTCAGCGCAAGAACTTCATGACCGGCGGTGGTCTCCCTGGCAAGCTTGCCGACTGCTCTATCAAGGACCCTAAGGAATGTGAGATCTTCCTTGTCGAGGGTGATTCCGCAGGTGGTTCTGCTAAGCAAGGCCGTGACCGCTTCCATCAGGCAATTCTCCCATTGAGAGGTAAGATTCTGAACGTGGAGAAGGTACAATGGCACAAGGTATTCGAGGCTGAGTCTGTCATGAACATCATCCAGAGTATCGGCGTACGATTCGGCGTAGATGGTGAGGACAGCAAAGAAGCCAACACCGACAAGTTGCGTTATGACAAGATTATCATCATGACCGATGCCGATGTCGATGGTTCTCACATCGACACACTGATTATGACATTGTTCTATCGCTTCATGCCAAAGGTCATCGAAGAAGGCCATTTGTATATCGCGACACCACCGCTCTACAAATGTACTTATCGTAGCAAGGTGAGCGAGTACTGCTACACCGAGCAACAACGACAGGCATTCCTCGACAAATACGGCGAGGGACAGGAAGACAAGAATATCCACACCCAGCGATACAAAGGTTTGGGTGAGATGAACCCAGAGCAGCTTTGGGAAACCACCATGGACCCATCCACACGCTTGCTCAAGCAGGTAACCATCGAGAATGCAGCGCAAGCTGATGAAATCTTCTCTATGTTGATGGGAGACGATGTGGAGCCACGCCGCGAGTTCATTGAACAGAATGCAACTTATGCAAACATTGATGCATAAAGACCATATTAAAAGGCAGACTTTTTCTAAGGTCTGCCTTTTTTAAAATTATCCAACTATATTATCAACCTAAACAACTATCCATATATGACACAAAAAAGAATGCTTGCAATAGCAACATGGATGGCAACACTTACCGTAACACAAGCGCAGACTTTACCGATGAAGTTATGGTATAATCGCCCCGCTATTGCTTTTGAAGAGTCACTGCCTATAGGCAACGGCAAGTTGGGTGCCCTCGTTTATGGCGGTGCCGACAACGACTCCATCTACCTGAACGACCTTACCCTATGGACAGGAAAGCCTGTCAATCCTAATGAAGGCAAAGGTTCCAGCAAATGGATTGCAACCATCAGAAAGGCACTCTTCAACGAGGATTACAAAACAGCTGATTCCTTGCAGCACTACGTGCAAGGACACAATTCAGAATACTACCAGCCTTTAGGCAGACTGAACATCAAGGATGCCAATACTGGGGTTGCTACTCAGTATAAGCGACAGTTGAGCCTTGATAGCGCTTTGGTAACATTATCGTACCAAAGAAACGGTATTCAGTTTACAAGAGAGTATTTCGCATCTCATCCCGACAAGATGATAGGCGTGAAGCTCAGTGCGTCCCAGAAAGGAGCTATCAACTGCGACATCTCCCTCACCTCACTCATACCTCACTTGGTAAAGGCATCCGCCAATCAACTCACCATGACGGGACATGTGACAGGTGATGAGAAAGAGAGCATCCATTACTGCACCATCCTGAAAGTCAACAACACAGATGGACAAATCTCCGTTAGCGACTCCACCTTACACCTACAAGATGCCTCCGAAGCAACTATCTACTTGGTCAACGAGACCAGCTACAACGGCTTCGACAAACACCCTGTAAAAGAAGGAGCACCTTATCTGGAGAATGCGATGAATGACGCATGGCATCTCGTCAACTTCACCTACGATGAACTGCTCCAACGCCATCTTGCAGACTACAAGAAACTTTTCGACAGAGTGAACTTCCAACTTGCCAACGCTAAGTTTGACAAGGTTCGCCCTACCGACAAGCAACTTCTCGACTACAGCGACTATCAAGAGGTCAATCCATACCTGGAGATGCTCTACTTCCAATATGGCAGATACCTCCTCATCAGTAGTTCAAGAACACCAGGTGTGCCAGCCAACCTACAAGGTCTATGGGCACCCGCCCTCTACTCACCATGGCGTGGAAACTACACCATCAACATCAACTTAGAGGAGAACTATTGGCCTGCCGAGGTAGCCAACCTCTCAGAGCTAGTTGCACCAGTGGATGGACTTGTCAAAGGACTCTCCATCACAGGAAGGCATAACGCACAAAACTTCTATGGCATCAACGAAGGTTGGTGTACCGGTCACAACACAGATGCCTGGGCAATGTCCAACCCTGTGGGCACAGGCAACGAAAGTCCTCAATGGAGCAACTGGGCGATGGGCGGTGCTTGGCTCGTAGAAACCCTATGGGACCACTACGACTACACAAGAGACACCGACTATCTGCGCAACACAGCATACCCATTGATGAAGGGAGCATGCGACTTCTTGCTCAACTGGTTGATAGAAGACCCACACAACCCAAAGGAGTTGATTACTGCACCTTGTACCTCTCCAGAGGCTGACTATATCACAGACAAGGGTTACCGAGGAAGTTCATTCTATGGTGGCACAGCCGACCTAGCCATTATCCGTGAGCTTTTCAAGAACACCATCAAGGGTGCGCAAGTCTTGGATATCGACCAAGCATACGCAGAGAGATTGCAAGCATCCCTCGACCGTCTGCGTCCTTACCACATAGGCAAGCGAGGCAACTTGATGGAATGGTACCACGACTGGGATGACCAAGACTGGCATCATCGCCATCAATCCCATTTGCTGGGTCTCTATCCTTTCCATCAGATTTCCGTCAGCGGCACACCAGAACTGGCACAAGCAGCCACCAAGACCTTGGAAATCAAGGGTGACAACTCTACCGGATGGAGTACAGGATGGCGCATCAACCTATGGGCTCGCCTCCATCGACAAGACAAGGCTTACCAGATACTCCGCAAGTTGCTCACCTACGTAAGTCCTGAGATTTACAAGGACCGCAAGCATCATTCAGGTGGAACCTATCCTAATTTCTTCGATGCCCACCCACCTTTCCAGATTGACGGAAACTTCGGTGGAACAGCCGGCATTTGCGAGATGCTCATGCAGTGCGATGGCGACACCATGGAGTTGCTCCCAGCCCTGCCAGAGCCTTGGAAAGACGGAGAAATCAATGGTCTGAAGGCTCGTGGCAACTATTCCGTTGACCTTGTTTGGAAAGACGGGAAGGTAAAGCAAGCCAAAGTCACCAGTCTTTTGGGAGGCAAGTTAACGGTGCAATACAATGGCAAGAAGCAAGTACTGACACTCAAAAAAGGTAAATCCAAGATCCTCAAATAAAGGATACACATTCTTCTAATGACAAGAATTATCATCAGTATATTTCTAAGTTTGTTCTGGGCACTCAATTCTTTCTCACAGGAATTGGGTACCCATTGGATTTGCTATCCCCTACCCAATGATTCGTCTGAAGTCTTATTTAGTTACACTTACGTGAATCAAGGCAGACCTCAACAAGCCATCCTTTCCTTTGCCAGTCCCGGCAAATTGAGGGTATATGTCAATGAAAGGAACATCACCCAAGACCTCTGCTTCAGCAATCCCGATACCTCCACTGTCACCATCCAAACGTATGATGTCACCAGATTCATGCGTCCCGACTCCAATATCGTAGCCGTATGGTATGCCCCTACCCCAGGGCAGCCCATCTCCAAGCAACTCTCCCTAGAGTACTACGGAAAGGACCATACAGGAAGAGACTTCTACCATAAGGCAGATGGAGAATGGAAGTGCCATCTCCTCGAAGGCTGTTACATCAAGAGAGAGGAAGAGTATTTCGATGCCCGCTCCTATGACAACAACTGGAAAGCGACGGATTACGATCGCCGCCAATGGTTATCCCCCCTTGGAGCCTTTCAAGATGAGCCACAACTCTCGACATCGGCAGACATGTATCTTTGTCGCAACAGTCATCTCCAGCAGATATTGTTCCCTATCAGCTCACAAATGACCGAGGAAGGCCTTTTGTGCGACTTCGAGAGAACATACCAGGGCACCATCCGATTAACGCTGAGAGAAGCCAAGAAAGGAGAAGTGCTACAGATAGGCGGCTTGACCTATACATGCAGTGGAGAAATGGATGAGCAAGCCTTCCGCCGATTCACCTATAGTACAGGCAGAAGTTTCACCATTACAGACAATCACAAGTTGAAGAAAATTCAAATCATGAACATCGAAGGCTTGGATTATTGATTTCAAAGCAACACACTATGACAGAAAGTGCCAACTTCAGAAATGTAATTTCAATCCCCCAAGCCAAACATTACTTTGGTAGGGGCAATTACATCAACGACGCCCTATACCTAGTAGATAAAATCAAAGGGAGCAACTTGCCACAAAATTTCAAGCAGGCGAAATGCATCGTCATCTTGTTTTGCGAGAAAGGAGGATTCAAGTATGATTCAAAGGGAAGCACGATTTATGCAAGTCAAAACGACCTCGTGTTTTTCACAGATGGACAAGGCATTTCTCACTTGCAAGCCCTATCCGACTCTTATGTTGGGCAAGCCATCTTCATCAGTACCAATACACTCTCCTGTATAGAGAACAGAGAATATAACGAGAACTGCCTACTCCACAGAATCCGGAAGACGAACAAGATCAAGCTTTCGCAACAAGAGATGGATACCTTCAACGATATTTTCACACTCATCAGCGAAGGAATCTCATCCCACACTAATGGTCACCAAATCATAGCCTACATCAAATTGATAATAGCCATTATCAATCTAGTGTTCAGCAAGGATTTATCATCCGACTGCCACACCTTAGATTACGAAGAACTGAAATACCAACAATTCATCAACCTCGTAGAAGAAAAACTGATTCTAAAGATTCCTATTTCTGAATATTGCCAAGAACTAGAAATATCTAAAACGCACCTTTCGCATATTGTCCATCTCTTCGCAGGAATAACTCCTCAGAAATACATTCATAAAAAACTAATCAATCGCATCTGCATCGTTGCAGAAACCACCTCAGCCGAAGCCATGCCCATATACAAAATAGCAGAACGATTTCACTTTCGTTCTGCCTCCGAGCTATCTCGCTTCGTCAAGCGAGAAATCAAAATAAGTCTTTCTACTTATCGCTGTTTAGAATCTGTTGAGCAACAGTACATAATTCATCATACCACTCTAGACCAAATCGTTTGACCAGCGGACCTTCCAAGAACCGATAGACAGGAAGGTTCAATTCCTCCCCTTTCTTGATGGCAGCCTTACAGATACGCCACTTGTTGTAGTTGATGCCATAGATGCCATTGCCGAAATGCTTGGCACGGATAGGATACAAGGCGCAAGAAATCGGCTTCATAAACTTCGACTTTCCCTCACGATAAGCTCGTTCCAAGGCGCAAAGACAACAATTCTGGATGGTATGTCCATCGTTCATGTCCTTCAAGTCCTGATAGCAAGTAAAGACACAATCCTTGCCGTTCACGATACTCGTCACCAAGTCGCCCTCGATGTCCGTGTAAGCCACACCCTGTTTGTCGATGACCGCTTGGGCAGAAGCCGAAAGGTCGTCCCATACGGCATCCAAAGAGTCCTCTATCTCCATGATTTCATCCATGGTGACAGGAGCTCCCGCATCTCCCTCTATGCAACACTCGCCCTTGCAAGCATCCAGGTCACAGCAAAATTTCTCGGTGATAATGTCAGGTGAGACCAACACATCGCCCACCTGAAGAATACGTAGTTCGTCTTTGTTCATAAATGTCTTTGTCGAAATAAGGCGACATGCCTTACCTTATTAATATCGCTACCATTGTATCGGCGTCATGCCATTCTGCTGCAAATACTCATTGCAACGAGAGAAGTGATGATTGCCAAACCATCCACCTCTGTTGGCAGACAATGGAGAAGGATGCACACTCTGCAATACCAAATGACGGCTTGCGTCAATCAACGAAGCCTTGCTGCGAGCATAACCACCCCAGAGGATAAACACCAAATGGTCTTTGTCTTTGTTGAGAGCCTTGATGGCAGCGTCTGTAAACTCCTCCCATCCCTTGCGCTGATGACTTGCCGCCTGATGAGCACGAACGGTGAGAGTAGCGTTGAGCAACAACACTCCCTGCTTAGCCCAACGAGTCAAGTCGCCCGTCTGTGGCATAGGAGTACCGAGATCCATCTGAATCTCCTTGAATATATTCATCAATGATGGAGGGAATGGGATGCCATCAGGCACAGAGAAACTCAATCCCATCGCCTGTCCCGGCTCATGGTAAGGGTCCTGTCCGATGATTACCACCTTCACATCATCAAAAGGGCAAAGATTGAAGGCGTTGAATATCAGCTTGCCCGGAGGATAACAAGGCGTATGCAAGTATTCCTCCTTCACAAAGTTGGTGAGATTCACAAAGTATTGCTTGTCAAACTCATCCCCAATATGCTGTCTCCAACTGTCTTCAATCTTTACGTTCATATAGATAATCTTTAATCAATAATCAAGTTCTCACCAGTCATGTCTGCAGGCTGCTCCAATCCCATGATGTGGAGGATAGAAGGAGCTACGTCAGCCAAACGACCATCCTTAACGGTAGCTGAGTTGTTGTCAGTTACGTAGATGAATGGAACTGGGTTCAATGAGTGAGCTGTGTTAGGAGTACCATCCTCGTTGATAGCGTTATCAGCGTTACCATGGTCAGCGATGATGATAGCCTCGTAGTCATTAGCCTTGGCTGCCTCGATTACCTCCTTCACGCAGTTGTCAACAGCATGAACAGCCTTTGCGATAGCGTTGTAGATACCAGTGTGACCTACCATATCACCATTAGCGAAGTTGACAACGATGAAGTCATACTCCTGGGTATTGATGGCACCCACCAACTTATCCTTTACCTCGTAGGCACTCATCTCTGGCTTCAAGTCGTAGGTAGCCACCTTTGGAGAAGGAACCAAGATACGATCCTCACCCTCGTATGGAGTCTCACGACCACCATTGAAGAAGAATGTTACGTGAGCATACTTCTCTGTCTCTGCAGTGTGGAGCTGCTTCTTGCCCTGTGCGCTCAAGTACTCGCCGAGAGTGTTCATTACGTTCTCCTTAGGGAAGAGGATGTGAACACCCTGGAAGCTTGCATCGTATGGAGTCATGCAGTAGTACTGCAAGTCCTTGATGGTGTGCATGCCTTCCTCTGGCATATCCTGCTGAGTCAACACCTGGGTCAACTCCTTGGCACGGTCGTTACGATAGTTGATGAAGATGATGACATCACCTTCCTTGATGGTACCATCTACAGTAGAGTTGTTGATTGGCTTGATGAACTCGTCGGTCACGCCCTCGTCGTAGCTTTCCTGCATAGCCTGTACCATATCGGTAGCCTGCTTACCCTTAGCGTCAACGAGCAAGTCGTAAGCTTCCTTCACACGATTCCAACGCTTGTCACGGTCCATGGCGTAGAAACGACCTACGATGCTGGCGATGTGAGCGTCATTCTTCTCACAAACAGCCTGCACTTCCTCGATGAAGCCCTTACCGCTCTTAGGGTCAGTGTCACGACCATCCATGAAACAGTGAACGTATGTCTCCTTCAAGCCATACTCCTTACCGATTTCGATCAACTTGAAGAGGTGGTTCAAAGAAGAGTGAACACCACCCGTAGAGGTCAAGCCCATCAAGTGGAGCTTCTTGCCAGTCTTCTGTGCATAGCTATAAGCGTTGATGATTTCCTGATTTTTCAAGATGTCACCGCTTTCACAAGCCTTGTTGATCTTAACGAGATCCTGATATACCACGCGACCTGCACCGATATTGAGGTGACCTACCTCAGAGTTACCCATCTGTCCGTCAGGCAAACCTACGTTTTCACCGCAAGCCTGGAGCTGAGAGTGTGCAGAAACTGCTGTCAAATAATCCAAGTAAGGAGTTGGAGTGTTATAGATTACATCCCCCTTACCATGCTGTCCGATTCCCCATCCATCGAGAATCATCAAAAGAGCTTTTTTTGCCATAATTACATAAAATAAATAAAATTCGAATTTCCGTGTGCAAAGTTACAATAAATAGAGAAAAGCACAAAATAAATCGAGACTTATTTTTCATTTCGAGCGTAGCGTAGCCCATCTTCAGATGCAATATTTCATCCATTGCCTCGTTTCTTAATTAAGCAAACGAAATCATTTATCACAAACATCCTAGCGGCTATGAGCAATAGAATTTTACAACTTGACTTCCTCAAAGGCATCCTCATCATCAATGTCATCATGATTCACTTGATATATTTAGGTGAATGCCATCCTGACTTCAAGCGTTTTCTGTTGCTCTTCACCACGCCATCGTTTTTTGTCATCTCCGGCTACCTTGCCCATGTCAACAAGCCTACTCGCCTTTTCTCGAAGAAGGTGTTTTGGTGGCTCATGCCCTATATCATCATGGAGGGAGCCTACATCGTGATGGCTTCCATCTTGCCCATCAAGGAGCATATCGACCAACTTTCCCTTGCGGTTTTCCTCGACCACCTGTTTCTGTCACCACTAGGTCCTTACTGGTATATCCACGACCTTATCGTATGCTATGTGGGATACTTTGCATTGCACAAGGCGTTCACGGCAAAGCGTTCATGGCTCATCATACCATATATCATCATCATGATCATCCTCGCCTTGTCTGTCCCTAAATATACCAGTCTTCAGAGCGTTCTGTTCTTTAGTGCGGGTATCATCATCAAGCACTCCACAGATAACTTCGTCAAGTTTTTCCATCCTTCATGGATAGCCCTCCCTATCCTAGCCATCTTGTACATCTTCCATGACGACGTGAAGATGATCGACTTGATTCGCAATGTCATCATCTCCTACATAGCAATGGGCTCATTGCTTTTCGTCTATTCCTATCTCCCGAAAAAGTTCATCCATATCATCAATATGGTTGGGCGCAACACACTTGCCATCCTTTTTTTTTCACCGATGTTCACCATCATCACCAAGCGTTTTGTGCCTCTTTTCTCATTCGACCCTACCACCATCCTCTTCACGGTGGTATCAGTCACCTTCTGCATCGTGGGCTGTCTCGCCGTCACCTACCTACTGGACAAGTGCAGATGCTCGTCCTATCTCTTCGGAGAAAAGCAGTATCTCAAGCTGTAAGACTGCATTCAAGAGATCGCTTGACATATGTCACGCAATCGTTTGGCGGCCGCTTGACAATCATTTGGCGGTCGCCCGAAGATTGTTTGGCGGTCGCCAACAGATCTTTCGACAAATACCGAAAGACTTGCGAGCCTAGATGCGCAGGCGAACGAACTGGGAGGCTCATGGCAAAAGGACGAGGAGTCTTTGGCTAATAGAAATACTATATTTGCACCATGGAAAGTGCACTTTTCATGTAAATATGCACCGTGGAAGGTGCATATCTTGCACAAATCTGCACTTTTCAAGGTGCATTTTATCCAAATTCTACGTAGTTCGTGACGATGTAGAGTATGCCAATGGCGACTTCAAAATTAAAATAATCACAGGATTATTTGGCGATTCCAAATAAAAATCGTAGTTTTGCACCTAGAATAACAATTATTAAAAAAAGGTAGAAGTTATGTTATTGACAAGCAACACAACACAAAATAGAGTCATTCCTTATTGGAACGAAATTAAAAAATTGAGTAGGCAAGACAGAAGTGAACTTGCTAGTCTTTTAGAAATTTCATTGAAGAACGATGAGATACATACCTCTAATGTGGAAGATTTTCTCGAAGACATTGATGAGAATTTGCTGAAAAGAGCAGCCGAAGTTGCCCATAAACAATATCTGGAGGGAACATGCACCCCCCACGATCAAGTGATGGATAAAATCAAGGAGGAAATGGGATGGAAGTGATTTGGTCTGACTTGGCATTGCAAGACCTAACAGAAATAGCAGAGTATGTGTCTGAAAATTTTGGAGATAGGGTTGCTTATACTTCTGTAGAAAAGTTACAGGAAAAGGTAAGTAGATTGAAGTTATTTCCTGAAAGTGGTGTCTTGGATAGAAAACTTTCATCTTTAGATTTTTCCGTTCATCATCTTATCGTTGAGCCAAATGTTATTTATTATTTGCTAGAAACCGACCGCATTGTGGTAATGACCATTCTTCACACAAAACGATCTACCAGATTTGTTAATTCTGTCTTGAAACGTTTCTTGGAACATTATGAATGAGAAATCTAATCGAGCTTGGAATACAAGTATTCTCCCAACAAAAGCGGATTCCCTTACGATGTCGCTATCGGCATATCGGCAGATTTGTGCTGAGGCATCCTTGAAAGATAGCCAACTCTTCCACTTCTTAGGAAGCAGACATGAAACAAAAAGTCCCGACATTTTTGGAAAAACGTCGGGACTTTTTTATAAAAACCTCGGGACTTTTTTCTCCTTGCCTGCCGTTGCATTGAAAAAGGCAAGGAAAAGAAGTCGATTACATCTACTAATTCTTTCTCAAATAATTCATCTGAACATTTACAGGGCAGGCATTGCTTGTCTTCTCGGTGTATTCAGCAACCTTGAGCGAAGCGGTTCCCTTGATGGTCTCCACATCAGTACCTACTTGGAAGAGATAAGTACCTGCATCTACCTTCCACTGGCTGTTAGCCTCATCGAAGCTGGCAAGATCGCGCTTTTCGAGGGTCATCTTCAAAGTCTGGCTCTCACCTGGATTCAGCAACTTGGTCTTGCCGAAGGTCTTGAGTTCCTTGGCTGGCTTCTCGTAAGCACCCTTTGGAGCGGTGACATAAACCTCAGCAACTTCCTTGCCGGCAACCTTACCGGTATTCTTGATGGTTACGCTTACCTCAATATTGTTGCCTTTTGCCTTGACAGATGGTTTGCCAAACTCGAAGGTAGTATAGCTCAAACCATAACCGAACGGATAAGCCACATTCTTCTTGAAGGTGTCGAAGTAGCGGTAACCTACGTAGATATCCTCCTCGTGGTTGCTATAGTCGTAACCCTTGATGTTGCCCCTGCTCCAATCCAGCAGATTCTTGTAGGTATACATATCGTAATCCTTGGCAAAGTTGGCGGTAGATGGATGATCGGTAGCAGCGATAGGCCAGGTCATGGTCAACTTACCCGATG
>ERZ1023666.834-NODE-834-length-11696-cov-29.446353_pt1 | contig 11696 bp, 7 predicted proteins | sample MGYA00380341_ERZ1023666 | MGnify/ENA primary metagenome ERZ1023666 (study PRJEB33179, sample SAMN07448983) | human gut metagenome | biome: Human-gut; feature: Human associated habitat; material: Faeces | host: Homo sapiens | place: India: Bhopal | collected...
CGCGAAGAGCCACTACAGCCTTCTTGCCAATCTTCTGCATACCCAGGGCGAGACCCACAGATACAGTGGTCTTGCCATTACCAGCCTTGGTAGGACTGATAGCGGTAACGAGGATAAGGTGATGATTCTTGAACTTGTTAGGATCGATGTCGCCAGTAGTAATCTTGGCAATGTAGCGACCATAGTTTTCAACCTGGTCTTCATGAATTCCTAGTTCTGCTGCTACCTCATTGATAGGGCGCAGTTTAACTGATTTAGCTATTTCAATATCTGTCAACATAAATAATGAATTTGTATTTGTGGTGCAAAGATACGCAAAAGTATTCAGATTGCGGCATAAGAAAGTATAAAAAAAACAAAACGGGCAGAATATCAGGCTTTATCTATAGGGAAACTAATGATAAAGACTGATGAATTTGAATCATCATTTATGGTGATAAACCGAGCGAAATCAAATCATTATTTCTAGGTATTGCGAATTATTCTAAATAGTAGTATCTTTGCAACCCGATTTGAAATCATAATAAACAGTATAAATAGTAATAAGTAGTAATAAATAGAAATAAAACATGATGAAGACAAAAAACTTGGGAATGACCATTGGGTCTATATTGATTATCTTGTTGTTGATGCCTTTGGGCCATGCGCTGATGATTATCATGGAGCATACCATGCAGCCTACTACCTTGCATTATTCTGCCTTTGCCATGGGTTTCGTGGGACTGGTGATTACCATCTGGGGCGTATTCGTGAAGGGTGATACCAAACAGACCGTATTCGGTATGGCGGGTGCCCTGCTGTTCTGGACTGGCTGGGTGGAGTTCCTGCTGGCTTATTATGCCCAGCGCTATGGTGTGCATTGCGACCTAGTGGGCAATGGCGTGGTGCAGACTGCCACGGAATATGTGAATGGCATCGGCGTGCATCATACCTACACCATCAACGGCACTCCGCTGGAGGAATTCAGCCGTGCGGAACTGAAGGAAATCCGTGGTTCACGCCCTGAATATCTCATTATGCCAGCCACTTTCGGCATGTGGATGATGTTCCTGGTGATGTATATATTCTGCACCAAGACGGGCTGCAATTTCATCCGTTGGATTCAGAACCATTGCGGCGTGAAGAACCATGTAGAGCTTCGTCCGATGGCTCATCATGCCAGCATCGTTACCTTTATGGAGTGGAACATCATGATGTGGGGCTTATACCTATTATTAATGTTCTGCTACGACCCGGTGTTCCTCGGCACCACTCATCCTGTGACTTATGCCATCGGCATCCTCTGTCTCATCGGTTCGGGCATGATCTTCAAGAAGCAGTTGTACATCGGTCATTGGGGTAGAAACCTGCGCATGTCGCTTGCCAACGTCATCGTATTGTGGACGGCTGTGGAGATTGCAGCCCGCAACGGATTCTTCAAGGAGATTTGGGTGGATCCGGGCAACCATGTTGCAGAGATGGTAGGCATCCTGCTGGTCTTTGTAGGATTGATTCTCGGTTTCTGGTTTTACAACGCCAAGGATAACGGGGGAGAGATTGAAATAAAGGAGTAAGAAGCTTCTTTCGAGTTGCTTCTTTCATTGGATACCTAAAAGTAGGTATTGATGAGAATCCTTATTTATGGGTATTGCAGGTATGGAGGAAACTCCGTACCTTTGCACCCCCAAAACGATAAGTGAAACAAAATAGATATAATAATTTTAATAAACAAATAATAGAAAATAGAATAGATATGAAGAAATTCTTTACTCTCGTCTTCGCCACAATGTTGGCAGGTAATATGATGGCACAGATGCATGGTGCCTTGACTTTTGCAGGTGCTTCAACCATGAGCGTGTTGAATCAGGATACAGAGAATGCCAGTGATACCGTGAAGTTTGAAATGGCTAGCATGAGTGCAGGCAATATCACTCTTCCTGCCATGAAGGGCATGTCAACCATTCCTTCTTTCACCATCGAGAACGTGGCTTTCACCATGGGCGAGAATCATGTAATCACCATGGCTGACCAGGCTTTTACTTCTAAGGTTACCGTGGATGGCGTTGAGAAGGATATTAAGGGCTCATCTGTATCTGGTACCTATAACATGGCAGACAATTCGCTTACATTGAAGGCTGTCTTCCAGTATGGTGCTATGCCTTTCCCTATGACTTACAACATCAAGTCTTATTATGTTAAGGCTGTTACCAGCGCTATCAACGTGAATGTAGGCGGCATGTTCCCTTATGCCAACGAGGGCGTAACCTATAATGTACGCAAGTATATGGATGGCGACGTGCAGAAGGTGGATGTTGAGGTTCCTACCTATACACTTGATAACACCCTGATGGGCAACCTGACTTTGGGTACTTACACCGTGAAGGGCTTGACCTACGATGAGGAGAAAGGTGGTTTCTACCGTGATTACAAGAACGATGGCTTGAGCTTCCACTTCACCGCAGAACAGAATGGCAACAAGACCATGGATGGCGACTATGAGTTCAATGCACAGAAGGATAACAACATCCTCGTGAAGTATAACGGCAGCAAGATTACCGATATCGTGAACACCTTCCAGATGGGTGCCATGCCTTTCGGCATCGTTTCAAGCTTCAACAGCGCGGCTACCGGCATCTCTTCTGTCAAGAACGATGTTCAGAAGAAGAACGATGGCAAGATGTACAACCTCAACGGTCAGGTTGTCAGCGAGAGCTACAAGGGTGTAGTCATCGTAAACGGCAAGAAATATTTCAAGAAATAAAACTGAAAGATTTCAAGAAAGCGATATTTCGCAGGAAATAGAGTATCAATTATCAGACAAACAAGAATAGATGACGAATTGGATAAAAATGAATCATCTGAAAATGACCGTTGCAGGCTTGGGCATGCTGATGCTTACTGCCTGCAACGGTATTTTTGATGATATATATGATGAGCCGCAGGAGATTGTGCCGGCTAAGGGACAGATTGTGATGAATGCCACCAGTTGGACGGATTGGTATTACGTGGATTTACCAAAGTTGCAGAAACTGACGGAGGCTGGCGATGAGGCGGCTCTGTTAAAGGCGCAGACCGAGTTTGAGGCTTATCCCATCCCGATGACTGCCACTGGCGAGAAGGATGAATCGGAAGCTGGGCATGCTGCTGCCACTGCGGGCAGAAAGGCTGGACAATATATGTATTGGTTTGATGTCTTCGGCGAAGGCATCAAGAAGAATACCTTTACTTATTTCGAGCCTACCGCCGAGCAGGGGGCACCAAGCGAATGGACCCTTGCCATTCATCGCAACAATGTGCGTACCAATGGCGGAGCCGTTCTGGAAACCAGCTATACTTCCATGGACCAGTTGCCTGAAACCAGCGAAGCCTTCCATAACAAGCAGTTTACCGAAGATGAATGGTCGGAGAATGAGGTTTGGGACAGTCAGGAGCAGATGCTTCTGGGTTCCGTGCCATCGCAGGGCATCGCCATAAACAAGGTGTTGTCTTCCTGGCTCTCGATGGAGATTCCACCGATGCCGCCATCGTTCTCGCTCAACAACCACGTGTTCATCCTCCGACTGAAGGATGGAACATACGCCGCTATCCAGCTTGAGAACTATCTCTCGCCAAAGGGTGTAAAGTGCTGGATGACCATCAATTATAAATATCCATATTAATTATAAATATCCATATTAATTGTATCCTTACGAAAACAATGAAGAAGAAATATCTGTTATACTCGATATTATTAGCCAATATGGCGGTTCTTCCGGCTGGCGCAACGCTTTCTGCCAGCGCCGACAATGTGCCTACCCATGACAATGTGCCGGGCGTAGACCAGAAGAGCATCCGTGACTCCCTGGCTTACGAGGCCTATCTCGATTCCATCAGTCGCCAGTTTGACCTCACCGAGGTGGTGGTTACGGGCACCCGCACCCCTAAGTTCCTGAAGGATACACCTATCCAGACCCGAGTGATCGGTTCCAAGGATATCGCCAAGCTCGATGCCACCAATGTGCAGGATTTGCTTCAGCAGGAATTACCGGGCGTGGAGTTCTCTTATGCGATGAACCAGCAGACCCATCTCAACTTTTCCGGATTCGGCGGACAGGGAGTTCTCTTCCTGATAGATGGCGAGCGACTGGCAGGCGAAACGATGGACGATGTGGATTTCACCCGATTGAACATGGATAATGTGGAGCGCATCGAGATTGTGAAGGGTGCGGCTTCTGCCCTTTACGGCAGCAATGCCACGGGCGGCGTCATCAATATCATCACCAAGAAGGGCAAGAAACCCTGGACGCTGAATGTGAACGGCAGAATTGCCAAGCACAACGAGCAGCGATATGGTGCTTCCTTCGGACTGAACAGCAAGCATTGGAACAATATGTTTACGGCAAATTTCAACCGTCTGGATAATTACGATGTGCATAGCGCCGAGAATCCCGTGACCCGCGTCATCGCCACCGTTTATGGCGACAAGACCGCCAACTTCAAGAATCAGCTGGTATGGAGTCCAACCCAGAACTTCAGTCTCACCGGTCGTGCCGGTTATTTCTTCCGCGAAACCGTGAGAACAGCCGATTTACCAGAGCGTTATCGTGATTTCTCGGGTGGCTTGAAGATGAATTGGGATATCACCGATGATGATGCCTTGCAGTTGAGCTATGCCTTCGATCAATATGATAAGTCTGATTATCAGAAGATTCGCCATCTGGATATCCGTGACTACAGCAATGTGCAGAACACGTTCCGCTTGCTCTATAACCACGCATTCGAGGGCGGCGACGTGCTGACCATCGGTTCCGACTATATGCACGACTATCTGATGAACACCAATTTGAGCAATGGCACCCGCAAGCAGGATACCTTCGATGTGTTTGTGCAGTATGACTGGCGCATCTCTGAAAAATGGGAGATGGTGGGCGCCTTACGCTACGACTATTTCTCGGATGGCAAGGATTCGCATGTTACCCCGAAGCTGAATCTCCGTTATACCCCGATACGCAATCTCTCGCTGAGAGCAGGTTATGGTATGGGTTTCCGTGCACCGTCACTCAAGGAGAAATACTACAACTTCGATATGAGCGGCATCTGGATTGTGGAAGGCAACGAGCATCTGAAGGCGGAGGTGAGCCACAACTTCAATCTCTCTGCCGAATACACCAAGGGACATTACAACTATACGGCATCCCTCTATTATAATAAGGTGAAGAACAAGCTGTCTACATCGGCTCCTTATTTCAAGAATGTAGAGGATAAGTTGCCTTATCTGCCTTACACCAATCTGGATTCCTACAGTGTGTGTGGAGGAGAGGTTGGCGTGCAGGCCCGATGGAACAACGGTTTTTCTGCCCGCTTCACCTATGCCTATACCAAGGAGCAGCTGGCGAAGGATAAGGATGGCAACACCATCAACAACCAGTATATCCCGGCACGTGAGCATGCCTTCAATGCCCGCATGGATTACGACCATCAGTTTACCAAGAACTATGGACTGAACATCGGCTTGAGCGGCCGCTATCTTTCGGGCGTAGAGAACGTGGAGTATAAGAACTACTATAATGTAAGCGAGGGAACCCTTACGGTGAGCTATCCTGCCTACACCATCTGGAAGCTTTCGCTGGTGCAGCGCATCGGCAAGGCGGTGAAGGTGAATGCGGCGCTGGATAATCTCTTCGGATATAAGCCGAAGTATTATTATCTGAACAGTCCTATCACCGATGGCGTGAATCTTCAGGTAGGATTATCTGTAGATATTGACAAGTTGTTTTAAAAGAGACAAGTTGTTTTAAATAAGGAAGTTTTCTTCATGATTTATGTGTTGTATAAATAAAAGAGGCGGGTCTCACGACTCGCCTCTTTGTCATTCTAACTAACTTTCGCAAATATTCTATATAAACTTATGCTAAAAACTATTATTTCTTTACATAGAGCTTGAATGCCTTCACGCTGCCTGGAGCACCCTGCTCGGCACGTGGCAAGTACTCGAAGGCTGAGATGGTAACTTCCTTGCCCATATCCACGATGCCGAGGTGTGGGAAGTTGGCACCCTTTTCGGTCTGCCAATAGGTGCTCTCCTGCAAGTCAAACATCTTGTCGAGTGTTGAATTGCCCTTCTCGCTGTCGGCATAGAAGGCTACCCAGTTGTTGCGGTCGATGCGGTTGCCGTTGGCATCCTGAAGATAAACCTCGGCGATGGCTATCTGGCTGTCGCCGCTCTGGCTGCTTTCTGCCTGGATGGCGAAGTAGCGACCTGTTACAGGCTTGTCGAGCTTGATGGTCTGCCAGCCGTTGCCAGCCTTGAACTCACCCTTCAATACTGGGGTCTCTGAATTCAAATCCATGCGATGCCCAGGGTCGTTGTGCTTGTTGCTCTTTTCGAGATTCAGCTTGTCGAGCTCTGGATGATCTTGACAGAAAGCGGTAGGAGCCACGTTGGAACCTGGCTTGCCTGCTTCGCCCTTAGGACCTACTACATCGAGCACGATGACCTCGTTCTTGCCCTTCTTCAACCAGCAACCTGGGAGATAGAGGGTCTGCTGAGGACCAATCTGCCAGAATCTGCCGAGGGCATGACCGTTCACATAAACCTGACCCTTGCCGAAGGCTTCCATATTAATAAAGGTGTCGCCCACCTTCTTGATGTTGAAGTAGCCGCGGTAGTAACCAGCCTTGCTCTGCAGACCGCGCATCTTGTTGGTTGGCATGGCGAGTGCATTCACTGCCGTCTGGTAGTCATCAGCGATGGTACTGTTGTTCCATCGGGTAGGGGTGAGGGCAAGTTCGCAATCCTCCTTCTGAGTGGTGAGGGTTACGTTGCCGATGATACCCTTGTAGTCCTTGATGGCACGGCCGAAGTTGATTCGTCCCATACCTTCTACCACGATGGTGAGCTGAGCACCCTGTGGCATGGCTGGCAATTCGAGTGATTTCTCGTTCTTCACACGGTCTATCTTGCCAACATACTTACCGTTCACATATACCTGGGCAAAATCGTGGAACTCACCGGTGAGGGTAGATGTTCCCTGGATGGCAGGAACCTGGGTCTCGTAAACCATGGTACCCCATCCCATGTCCATATCCTCGAAACTCTGGGGAGCTTTGCTTTCCTTTTCCTTTCCGATACCGTAGCTCAGAGGCTTGTACTCGGTGAACTTGAACTCAGGCACCTTGATGATCTGCATCGGAGCCTTAGGCACGGCTGGCAACTTCTTGCCGTCGTTGTATTTCGCCATCATCTTCTGCAGTTCGTAGAACTTAGGAGTAGCCAATCCCCATTCGTTGATAGGGGCATCATAATCGTAGCTGGTTACGTCCGGCTGGAAACCTGGAGAGTTGGCTCCTGCCCAATGGCCGAAGCTGGTTCCGCCGTGGGTCATATAGAGAGAGAAGCTGATGCCTTTGCTCAGCATCTCGTCCATTCCTTCTACCATATCCTTGGCAGGACGGGTCTCGTGGCGGGCTCCCCACTTGTCGAACCAGCCGCTCCAGAACTCAGAGCACATCTTTGGGGCGTTAGGACGAACCTCGCCGAGACGCTTAAACTGCTGGTCGATGTTGGCACCTGTACCGAAGTTCATGGTCCAGGTAAGGTCATCGAGACCATTGTTCAGGAAGTTGGATGACCAGTCGCACTGGAAGAGGCTCACCTTATCGAAGCCTGATTTGCGGACGATGTCGCGGATGGCACTCACGTATGGCTTGTCCTTGCCGTAAGAACCATATTCGTTCTCCACCTGTACCATGATGATAGGACCACCATTCTGGATGGTGAGTGGAGCCAGCTGCTTGCCCACTTCCTTCTCAAAGATTTCAACACGCTGCATGAAGTAAGGATCCTGCTCACGAAGGCGGATGTCCTTCTTCTTCAAGAGCCACCAAGGCAGACCGCCCATTTCCCATTCTGCGCAAACGTATGGACCCGGACGAACGATGACGTACATGCCGTTCTTCTGAGCCAGTCGGCAGAAAGCTGCCACATCGTTGTTGCCTGTGAAGTCGAACTTGCCTTCCTCCTGCTCATGGATATTCCAGAACACATAGAGGCAGACGGTATTCATGCCCAGAGCCTTGCACATCTTGATGCGATGCTCCCAGTAGGCACGAGGAATACGTGGGTAGTGCAACTCGGCAGCCTTCACTACGAAAGGCTTGCCATTGAGTAGGAACGTCTTATCACCAGTAGTGAAAGTACCGCCTTTCTGTGCCGCCATCATCTGTGATGGAGCCATTGCCAGCATAGAGGCAAAGGCGAGTGTCTTGATTGTAGTTGATAAAGTCATATATCTTTTTTTATTTTATAATCTTAATACGTTTTTATCTATATTCAGTTTATTTCTGATAAGCGATTATTGCTTGATTACAGTTTATCTCTGATAAGCGATTGCAAAATTACAGAAAAATCCTCTTTTTGACGTTAATAAATCGTTCAAAAATGAGGATTTTTCGTTAATTTTTAGTATAAATGGCTATTTTTTTCTTGTTTTCGGCTTATTCCTTAACTTATTTCTGTACGAAAGTCGTGATGCTTCGTGGGGCTAGGAGCGTGTTTCCATCGCAGGTTCCCACGGGTGCCAGACTTTCGGCAGAGATATCGCTGGTGCGGTACATCTGCCAGTTTTTCTTCTCCTGATTATCGAGCTTGAAGTTCACCGGTTTCACATCTTCTGCATAGTTGATGGCTACAATCACCCATTTGCCGTCGGCATTCTGATAGGCAGAGCACATCACTCCGTAAGGGTTGTTGTAGCCTTCTTCTATCTGCTTGCCATCGGCTGAGGTGGTCGCGATGTCGTAGCGCCGTGCTCCCGGACGGATAAAGCGGGAGTAGTTGCCTATCGCCCACATCAGTTTGGAATCCACAGCCCAACCGCTCTTCCAGCCATCCTTGCTGTAGATGCGGATGAGGCCGTCGCGATAGTCGCCGCCGGCAGCACGCCACCAGCTCCAGCTCTCGGCATTGGCATACACCAGGTCGTGGTGGATGACGCGAGCCACATAGAGGGCTGTCTTCATCGAGAAGTCGTAAGGGGTTCCGCCGCCTATCTCCTCATCGTTGCCCATGATGCAGATCTCGGTTTGCCAGAACTTGATGTTCTTCTGCTTGCACGCCTCGCGTATCTGCATTCTTATCTCTCTCATGTAGGGGATAGGGGTGTTGGTCCAGTAACTGTGACCGCCGATGAGGGGGAGCAGTTGCTTCACCTTGCCCAGATAGGTTTGCGTACTGTCTTTGGTAAAGAAGGAGTTGATTTCATAGCCTCGCTGCCAGTCGGTCATGTGCGTGCCGAGCAGACAGCGGTAGTCGCTCGATTCATTGATCAATATCTGGGTGTTGAGCTTGTTCTTTACCAGCGCTTTGCTCACTTCCTTTGCCACCTTGGCAAACTCGCGGTTGGTTGCCGGACTACCTTCCTGCTTCGGTCCGGTCCAGTTCCAGTGGCCATCAGGCTCATTAATCGGACTGATGTAGTCGAAGTGGATGCCATCGTGCTCTTCGATGCCTTTGAGCGAAGTGGCGATAAACTTGCCAAACTTTCCGTAGCAGTCATCCTTCAGGTTGAGCGTGCCGCCGCGTCCCGTGTTGGTGGCAAGTCCGTTTTGGGTATAGAAAACCGGGGCTGAGTTGCAGAAGGCCAGGAAATAAGGCACGCCTCTCTGCTGGGCAAGCTTCAGAAACTTGCGCTGGCCAGCCTGCTTGCTCCAGTCGTAGGAGCCGTCGGCATTGAGGAAGCACTGTGTTCTGGTGCCCGGCTGAATCTGCGAAGCCTTTCCCTGTTCCTCGCTTCCGGCTCCCAGGTTGAATCGCCAGATAGAGAGGCCGATGCCTTTCGGTTTGCCCAAGGCATCATTTTCGGTAGAGAAAAGCCAGTCGGCTATCTGCTCCTGCTGCTTCTCTGGCCACAGACCGAGAAACTGCATGCTCCATGCATCACTGGCTCCGAAATGCTGAATGTGCTGTTCGGGGCTCTGGGTAAGAATAGTGTATTCTGTAGTTCCATCTTGAGCTGCCATCATGTGGAGGCTGCCCGTCATCAAGAGGAGAACTGAGAGTGCTTTGTATATCATCATATATAATATGTATTTGTTGTTATCGTTATATTTATGTATTTGTCGTTGTTGTCTATAGTTAAGTTATCCCTACTAACAGTCTTTTTCCTTTCAGATTCCTAATACCTATTCAAAACATAAATCTTTTTTTGAATCTTAACGAATTTGAATAGTCGATTTAGTTATTGTTAGTTTTGAAAATCTAAATGTTGTTGTTATTCGGCAGCAAAGGTACATGGATTGGGGCAAAAAGGAGGAAATAATTCGTTCAAAATAGGTAACAAATCGCTCAAAAATACGATTATGTATCGTTTTTAGCTTATTTTTGAGTCGTTTTGGGCAGATTTCAGCGTGATAGATGATGCCAAGGATGCTGCCAGCATTGCCACCAACGATATTACCAAGATTACGCAATCGGAGGATGGCAAACTCTGGATTTCTACCTATTGGGCGGGTGTGGAACAGTTGGATCCCGCCACGGGCAAGTACCAGCTCAGGGCAGAGAAGGTGAACCACGAGAAGGAGCAGAAACTCAACGAGGAGCGTCTGCGCTTCTTCACCAATATCACCCACGAGCTCCGCACGCCGCTCACGCTCATCCTGGGACCGCTCGACGATATCTCTCATTCGTCGGATATCTCGAAGGCTGTGAAGCATAAGCTGGCAGTGATTCATCAGAGTATCTCAAGAAATTGAAGCAAATGTAACATTGAATTTGAAGCAAATGTAATATTCATGTTGCACATTCAATTTGTTTTGTGCAGAAATGCTACTTATAAATGATGATTTTAGGGGAAAGAGGTGAAAAATCTTTGGGTTTTCTTCTCTTTTCCCATTTTTTTATAGTACCTTTGCATCGAAAATAACGATAGCAGGATTTTATAGACAAAAGGTATAAAGATTCAGCAGGACTTTGAAGAAAACAGTGTGTACAAAATAAATATATTATTAACTTAATTAAATAAGGATATCAAAATGATGAAAACAGAATGGAGAGGTTTCAAGGGAAACTTGTGGCAGAGTGAGGTGAATCTTCGCGATTTCATCCAGCACAACTATACTAGCTACGATGGCGACGAGTCGTTCCTGGCAGAACCTACTCAGGCTACCAATACCCTTTGGGGTATGTTGAAGGAGCTCCAGAAGGAAGAGCGTGCCAAGGGTGGTGTGCTCGATATGGAGACCGAGGTGGTTTCAGGATTGACAGCTTATGGTGCTGCTTACATCGGCGAGGGTACTAAGGAGTTGGAGAAGGTGGTTGGTCTGCAGACCGACAAGCCTTTGAAGCGTGCCTTCATGCCATACGGCGGTATCAAGATGGCAGAGCAGGCTTGTACTACATACGGCTACCAGCCATCAGAGAAGTTGCATGAGATTTTCCACAAGTATTGCAAAACTCACAACGACGGCGTGTTTGATGCTTATACTCCAGAGATGAAGCTCGTGCGTCATAACCACATTCTTACTGGTCTTCCTGATACATACGGTCGTGGACGTATCGTAGGTGACTACCGTCGTGTAGCCCTCTATGGTATCGACTTCCTCATCGAGGAGAAGAAGAACGACCTCGCTAACATGGGCGACCGTGAGATGATTGACGACGTTATCCGTCTTCGTGAAGAGGTTGCTATGCAGATCAAGGCTCTCAAGGGCTTGAAGGAGATGGCTCAGTTGTATGGCTA
>ERZ1023666.843-NODE-843-length-11633-cov-37.793056_pt1 | contig 11633 bp, 10 predicted proteins | sample MGYA00380341_ERZ1023666 | MGnify/ENA primary metagenome ERZ1023666 (study PRJEB33179, sample SAMN07448983) | human gut metagenome | biome: Human-gut; feature: Human associated habitat; material: Faeces | host: Homo sapiens | place: India: Bhopal | collected...
CGGCGTCCACCGAGATCTACACGCGTAAGATCGTCGGCTGCTTCAGATGTGTTTATGAGACAGGGAACACCCCGCACGCTGACCATCGGCGGTATCAACGTTTCGGGTGTGGAAGGATACGAGGACTACGTGCTCACGGGTATCTCCGGACTCTCGGTGGGTGATGAAATAGAAGTTCCTGGCGATGCAATCACCAGTGCTGTGAAGCGTTATTGGAAGCATGGCCTCTTCTCGAAGGTTGCTATCGCTGCCGACTCCATCGTCGGCGAGAAACTCTATCTGCACATCTATCTGGCTGTGCGCCCTCGTATCTCGAACATCAACTATGTGGGCTTGAAGAAGAGTGAACGTGAGGACATGGAGCAGAAGCTGGGTATGGTGAAGGGTACGCAGGTGACCCCTAACATGCTCGACCGTGCCAAGATTCTCGCCAAGAAGTATTTCGACGACAAGGGATTCAAGAATGCCGATATCCAGATTAACCAGCGCGACGACGTGGCTAACAAGGGACAGGTGATTCTGGATGTCATCGTGGACAAGAAACAGAAGATCAAGGTTCATCAGATTACCATCGACGGTAACGAGAAACTCTCTGACCGCAAGATCAAGGGTGGATTCTTCTCGAAGGGTGCCTTTGCCAAGACCCACGAGGCAGGCAAGTTTGCCACCTTCTTCAAGTCGAAGAAGTTTACTCCTGAGCGCTGGAAGGAAGATAAGCAGAAACTCATCGAAAAATACTATGAGTATGGTTATCGCGACGCCCAGATTCTGGAGGATAGCATCAGCAACTTCGACGAGAAGCATGTGAACGTATATATCAAGGTGGACGAAGGCAAGCAGTACTTCGTGCGCAACATCAACTGGGTGGGTAACACCGTATATCAGACCGACAGGCTCAACTACCTGCTGGGTATGAAGAAGGGTGATGTATATAACCAGAAGGTGCTGCACAAGCGATTGAACGAAGACGATGATGCGGTGGCGAACCTCTACTACAACAATGGTTACGTGTTCTCCAGCATCAATCCTGCCGAAATCAACATCGACGGCGATTCCATCGACCTGGAGATGCGCGTGACAGAGGGACCTCAGGCTTACCTGAGCCACGTACGTATCAACGGTAACACCCGTCTTTATGAGAATGTGGTGCGCCGTGAGCTCCGTACAAAGCCAGGTGACCTCTTCTCTAAGGAGGCTTTGATGCGTTCGGCACGTGAGTTGGCTTCTATGGGACACTTCGACCCAGAAAAGGTAAGTCCAGACGTGAAGCCTAACTATGAGGACGGAACCGTGGATGTGAACTGGAACCTGGAGCAGAAGAGTAACGACCAGATTGAGTTCTCGCTCGGTTGGGGTCAGACGGGTGTCATCGGACGTGTGGGCTTGAAGCTCAACAACTTCTCTATGGCAAACCTCTTCAACAAGAATAAGGAGCATCGTGGTATCATGCCTATCGGTGATGGTGAGGTGCTGAGCATCGGTGCACAGACCAACGGTACCTACTACCAGAGCTACAACGTAAGCTACTCTACCAACTGGTTTGGCGGCAAGCGTCCTATCCAGTTCAGCGTGGGCGCCTACTACAGCAAGAGTACCGACGTGTCAAGCAACTACTACAACAGTGCCTACATGAACAACTACATGAGTTACATGTATGGCTATGGTTCCGGTTACTACAATAACTACGAGAATTATTACGATCCGGATAAGTACATCCAGATGGTGGGTGTGAGCCTCGGTTGGGGTAAGCGCCTCCGCTGGCCAGATGATTACTTCACCCTGTCGGTGCAGTTGGCTTACCAGCGCTACATGATGAGGAACTGGAGCTACATGCTGATGACCAACGGTAATGCGAACAACTTGAACTTGACCATCGCATTGAACCGTACATCAACCGACAACCAGCTCTTCCCACGTCGTGGTTCTGAGTTCGAGGCAAGCGTGAACCTCACTCCACCATGGAGTGCGTTCGACAACAAGGACTACAAGAACCTTGCCAACAACGCCAACTCTCCAACCTACTCTGAGGAGCAGCAGGAGAAGTATCGCTGGATTGAGTACCACAAGTGGAAGTTCAAGGCAAAGACCTATACCGCATTGACCAGCGGTCAGAAGTGTCTCGTCTTGATGACCCGTGTAGAGCTCGGTTTGCTCGGTGCTTACAACAAGTACAAGAAGAGTCCATTCGAGACTTACTATGTGGGTGGTGACGGTATGAGCGGTTACTCATCATACTATGGTGAGGAGACCATCGGACTCCGTGGTTACGAGAACGGTTCCGTATCTTATACCCGCAACACCGGTTACTATGCTTATGCCTACGACCGCTTCTCACTGGAGTTGCGTTATCCATTCCTCCTGGGCAATACCACCATCTATGGTTTGACCTTCGTAGAGGCAGGTAATGCATGGTATGATACCAAGGACTTCAACCCATTCAGCATGAAGCGCAGTGCCGGTGTAGGTGTGCGTATCTTCCTGCCAATGGTAGGTTTGATGGGTATCGACTGGGCTTACGGTTTCGACAAGGTATGGAACGGCAGCCAGTATAAGAAGGGTGGAAGCCAGTTCCACTTCATCTTGGGTCAGGAATTCTAAAAACGGATTTTATGAAGAAAATAGTATTGATGCTGATGATGGCTGTAGCAGCCATCTCAGCACATGCACAGAAATATGCATTGGTAGATATGGAGTACATCCTGAAGAATGTACCCGCCTACGAGCGTGCCAACGAACAGTTGAACCAGGTGAGCCGCAAGTGGCAGGCCGAAGTAGAGGCCATCAACCTGGAGGCAAGTACCCTGTATAAGAACTATCAGAACGAGGTGGTCTTCCTCTCTCAGGAGCAGAAGAAAGCCAAGCAGGATGCCATCATGCAGAAAGAGAAGGAAGCCAGCGACCTGAAGAAGAAATACTTCGGAGCCGAGGGCGACCTCTACAAGATGCGCGAGGCACTGATGGGACCTATTCAGGAGGAGATATACAACGCAGTGAAGGAAATCTCCGACCTGCGCGGTTACTCGCTTGTTATCGACAGAGCCAGCAACAATGGAATCATCTTCGGATCGCCAAAAATAGACATCAGCAACGAAGTATTGCAGAAATTAGGCTATTCTAACAAGTAATAAATGTTATTCAAGCAAATAATTTAGGTTATTTCGAGAAATAATTGTATATTTGCAGCCGATAAGAAAGGGCGCGGCTCTAAACGGGGCTCTTTACGAACAAAGAATAATAATTAAAAAAGAATAAAACAGAAATGAAAAAGCTTATTTTAATGTTGATGCTTTGTGCACCAATGACAATGATGGCTCAGAAGTTTGGCAAGGTTAACACCCAGCAGATTATGCAGTCTTTGCCTGACGTAGCTAAGGCTAATGGTGAGATGGAAGCTCTCCAGAAGCAGAAGGAGAACGAACTGAAGTCTATGCAGGATGAGTTGCAGCGCAAGGCTGACGAGTTCCAGAAGGGTGCAAGCACCATGAACGCTACTGCCAAGCAGCAGAAGGAGACAGAACTCCAGACTCTGCAGCAGAAGATTCAGCAGGCTTACCAGGACGGTCAGCAGGAGTTGCAGAAGAAGAGCAGCGAGCTGATGCAGCCTATCATCGCCAAGGTGCGTGCTGCTATCGAGGCTGTGGGCAAGGCTGGCAACTATACATACATCATGGAGGATGGCACTGCTATCTATACCGGCGCCAACGTGGTGGATGTAACCAAGGAAGTACAGTCTAAGATTAAGTAATCCAACGTAAGTATTACGATAATGAAGCTAAGGGCAGGCACAAGTGCCTGCCCTTATTTATCATCTAGCACATCTATTCACAAAAATAATCAAATAAGGTATCACGCATTATGAAAAAGAATCTCTTATTTTTGGCTTTCGCTCTTGTTGCCCTCTCGGCTTCTGCACAGCAGAGCCAGGCGGAGAAAACACAACCAGCTGCCGTGGCTGCACAGCCAGCATGGCGCTTCGGCTACTTCAGCTTTGAGCAGGTTTTTCATACCATGCCTGGTTACGCCATAGCCAAGCATAATATGGACGAACTGCGCACAAAGTATGATGAGGAGACCAAGCGCGTGGAGAATGAGTTTAACAGCAAGTACGAGGAGTTTCTCGATGGCCAGCGCTCTTATGCCAAGACAATCCTGGAAAAGCGACAGGCTGAACTGCGTGAACTGATGGAGAAGAACATCGCCTTCAAGGCTGAGGCTAACCGACTCCTGAAGCAGGCTGAGGACGAGGCTTTCGCTCCGCTCAAGGCAAAGGTGAACGAGGAGGCTCAGAAGATGGGTAAGGAGAAGGGATTCGCCTTCATCCTCAATATCGACAACAATGCCGCTCCTTATCTCAATGCCGAGATGGGCGAGGATATTACAGCTGCGCTGGAGGAGAAACTGAAATGATGCTGCCTACCAATCCCGGACCTATCGGAATCTTTGACTCCGGATATGGCGGCCTCACCATCCTGCATGGTCTGCGCCAGATGTTGCCACAGTATGACTACATGTACCTGGGCGACAACGCCCGTGCGCCTTACGGATCGCGCTCGTTCGAGGTGGTGTATAAGTTTACCCGCCAGGCTGTGCTGAAGCTTTTTTCCATGGGATGCCATCTGGTTATCCTGGGTTGCAATACGGCTTCGGCTAAGGCGCTGCGCTCTATTCAGCAGAGAGACATCCCGGAACTGGACCCTGACCGCCGCGTGCTGGGCATCATCCGTCCTACTGCCGAGGTGATAGGTACGCTGACCAAGAGTCGCCACGTGGGCATCCTTGCCACCGAGGGAACCATCAAGAGCGAGAGCTACAAGATGGAGATAGGAAAGCTGTGGCCTGATATCCAGGTAAGCGGAGTGGCTTGTCCGCTCTGGGCAGCAATCGTAGAGGCAAACGAGGCTGACAGTCCTGGTGCTGATTATTTCGTGAAGAAGCGCATTGACCAGCTGATGCGCATGGATGAGGACATCGATACCATCATCCTGGGTTGCACCCATTATCCACTGCTCATGAGCAGCATCGTGAAGAATCTTCCTGATGGCGTGAGAGTGGTACCACAGGGACAGTATGTGGCAAACAGCCTGCAGGATTACCTAAAGCGACATCCTAAGATGGAGCAGATGATAACCCACAATGGCACATGCCAGTATCTGACCACGGAAAGTGAGGAAAAGTTCAAGGAGTCGGCGCTGATATTCCTGCATGAGCAGGTAGACGTGACGCACGTGGACCTTGAATAGTTGATAATTTATAGTTAATAGTTTATAGTTATGCAAGAAACAAGACAAAATCGTATATCAAGACTTCTCCAGAAGGAGTTGAGTCTTATCTTCCAGTCACAGACCCGCATGATGCACGGCGTGATGGTAAGTGTTACCAAGGTAAGAGTGAGTCCAGACCTCAGCATCTGTACCGCTTACCTCAGTGTGTTCCCATCTGAGAAGGGTGAGGAGATTCTGAAGAATATCAATGCCAACGAGAAGACCATCCGCTTCGACTTGGGCAGAAAGGTGAGAAACCAGCTGCGCATCATTCCAGAGCTCCGCTTCTTCCTGGACGACAGCCTGGATTACCTGGAGCACATCGACGAACTCTTGAAAAAGTAAAAGGGTAAAAAGACAAATGAATTTTCCATTCTTTATAGCTCGCAGGTATCTCTTTTCCAAGAAGAGTACGCACGTCATCAACGTCATCAGTTCTGTTTCGGTGATTGGTGTGGCGGTGGCTACGATGGCGCTGGTCATCGTATTGAGCGTGTTCAACGGCTTTCACGACCTGGTGGCATCGCTCTTTACCAGTTTCGACCCGCAGCTCAAGGTGATGCCGATGGAGGGAAAGACGGTGCCTGCCGATGACCCGATACTGACGAAGATACGCCAGTTGCCACAGGTGGACGTGGCTACGGAAACCGTAGAGGACCAGGCACTGGCTATCTATGCCGACCGACAGACAATGGTGAAGATCAAGGGCGTGGATGATAACTTTGCAGAGTTATCGCATATCAACGATATTCTTTATGGCGATGGAAACTTCTCGCTCCGTGCTGCCAACCTGCAGTATGGCACGGTGGGCATCCGTCTGGCTCAGACGCTGGGCATCGGGGCAAGATGGGATGGCTTCCTGAAGATTTATGCGCCTAAGAAGGAGGGACAGCTCGACATGATGAGTCCAGGCGACGGCTTCGTGGCCGATTCGCTGGTATCGCCGGGTGTGCTCTTCGCCGTGAAGCAGTCGAAATACGACCAGAATTACATCATCACCTCCATCTCCTTTGCCCGCAACCTCTTTGACCAGCAGGGCATGCTCTCCGACCTGGAAATCAGATTGAAGGAGGGCAGCGACCTGCAGGCGGTGAAGGCTGAGATGCAGCAGATAGCAGGCAACAAATACAAGGTGCTTGATAGATTCGAGCAGCAGGAGGATACATTCAAGATTATGCAGATAGAGAAACTGATGGCGTATATCTTCCTGACCTTTATCCTGGTGGTGGCATGCTTCAACATCATCGGTTCGCTCTCGATGCTGATCATCGACAAGAAGAACGATGTGGTGACGCTGAGAAATCTGGGTGCCAACGACAAGCAGATAACGCATGTCTTCCTTTTTGAGGGAAGAATGATAGCCGTGATAGGTGCCGTGATAGGCATCGGGCTGGGTTTGCTGCTCTGCTGGTTGCAGCAGCAGTATGGCTTCGTGAGATTGGGCGATTCAGAAGGGTCGTTTATCGTTGATGCCTATCCGGTGAGTGTTCACTATACGGATGTGGCAATCATCTTCGTAACGGTCATCGCCGTAGGCTGGCTTTCAGTCTGGTATCCGGTAAGGGCATTGAGCAAGCGTTTGCTGAACTAGAAAAAGTATAGGATACAAGAAGATCAGATATTATAGGGAAATAAAAAGTCTATCCGGTGTTGCCGGATAGACGTACGGCAGTGGCGGATGTATGTTCGCCACTGCCGTATTTGTATCCGCCACTGGCGGATAGAATTTTTTATGAGGATTCTTATTTCTTTCTGATGAGTGTCAAACCATCGCGCAGCGGCAGAATCACCACTTCCACGCGAGGGTCTTGAGCTATCATGTCGTTGAAGGCACGGATACCCTTGGTCTGCTGGTCGCGGTCGTATGCCGGGTCGATGACGTGTCCGTCCCACAGGGTATTATCCGCCAGGATGTATCCTCCCGGGTTCAGGATGCCCATCACCATCTTGTAAGTCTCGATGTAGGTGCGCTTGTCGCCATCCACGAAAGCCAGGTCGAACATCACACCCAGTTTGGGTGCTTCAACGTTGGCATCGCCGATGCGGAAATCAATCTTGTCGGCAACATCCGAACCTTCAATCCAGGGACGGGTGAAATCCTCCATCTCGTCGTTGATTTCGAAGGTGTAGAGCTTGCCGCCTTCCTGCAATCCCTGGGCAAGGCAGATGGCGCTGTAGCCACTGAAGGTGCCCACCTCAAGAATGTTCTTGGGGCGTACCATCTGCACCAGCATCTTGAGCAGTCGGCCCTGGATGTGCCCGCTCGCCATACGTCCGTGGATGGTATGGATATTGGTGGCACGATAGAGACGGTAGAGATAATCACCCTCCGGCTCGATATGCTGGCAGATATATTTGTCGATAAGTTCTGTCTCTGTCATCTTACTCCCCGTTTTCCTTCTGTGCTAAGATTCCGGCGATGGCAAGGTCGTAAGACGCCAGACCAAAGCCGCAGATTACTCCGAGGCAGGCGCAGGAGATGTAAGAATGATGGCGGAACTCCTCACGCTTGTGCACATTCGAGATGTGAACTTCTACGCAAGGGCACTTCAGGCTGCGGATGCAGTCCTGCAGGGCAATGCTGGTATGGGTGTAGGCACCGGCGTTGAGCACCACGCCATCGTAGGAGAAGCCCACTTCCTGCAACTTGTTGATGAGCTCGCCCTCGATGTTGCTCTGGTAATACTCAATCTCCACATCAGGAAACTTAGCCTTCAGCTTGGGCAGGTAGCTCTCGAAGGAATTGCTGCCGTAAATGCCTGGTTCGCGGACGCCCAGGAGGTTCAAATTAGGACCATTGATAATCTGTATCTTCATAATCACATGATATTTTAACTCTGTATCGTTTATTTTTTGTATCTTTGCAGATGCAATGGGCTGGCTGATATCAGCTAACCTGAATGCAAAGGTAATAATAAAATTGGAAACAGACAAGAAAATAGAAAAGAAAATAGATAAGAAAATGGCTAATGACATCATCAAGAACTATATGAGATACCTCAAGTTGGAGCGAAACTATTCGCCCAACACGCTGGAGGCGTACCGGCACGACCTGGATTACCTGATGGAATATGCCAGGAACAACGATAAGGGGGTGCTGGAAATGAAACTCGAAGACCTGGAGCATTTTTCGGCAAGTCTGCACGACAAGGGCATCTCGGCAACTTCGCATGCCCGCGTATTGTGCGGCGTGCGTTCCTTCTACCGTTACCTGGTGATTGATGATTATCTGAAGGATGACCCTACGGAGCTGTTGCCATCGCCACAGATAGGAGAACATCTGCCGGAATATCTCTCGGTGGAGGAGGTGGATATGCTGGAGTCTGCCATCGACCTCTCGAAATGGGAGGGACAGCGCAATAAGGCTATCATCGAAACCCTCTTCTCCTGCGGATTGCGCGTGTCGGAACTGGTGACCCTGAAAATCAGTCAGGTTTATGAGGAGGAGAAGTTTATCCGGGTGATGGGAAAAGGCAAGAAGGAGAGGCTGGTTCCCATCTCGGAAAAGGCGCTGAAGGAAATCAACCTGTGGTATATCGACCGCAACCTGATGAAGATTAAACCGGGCGAGGAAGACTACGTCTTCTTGAACCGCCGCGGCGCCCATCTCACCCGCCACATGATTCTCATCATGATCAAGAATGCGGCTCAGGATGCAGGCATCAAGAAGACCATATCGCCCCATACCCTGCGCCACAGTTTCGCCACCGCCCTGCTCAAGGGAGGAGCCGACCTGAGGGTGATTCAGGCACTGCTGGGGCATGAGGATATCGGCACCACGGAAATCTATACCCACATAGAAACTTCCGACCTGAGGGAGGCCATCCTCTACCATCATCCACGCAATATCAAGTATCGGGAAAAGCATTCGGGGGGCAATCTGCCGTAAATGGTAGAATATCCGTGGAATTACGCTCTATTTTTCAGTGGAAAATGGCAGAATCTGAAAAAAAATGCGTAACTTTGCAGCCGCAAAATAAAGAACAGGAAATATTAATAGAAAATTAAAGGAAAATATGGCATATTTGTTTTCATCAGAATCAGTTTCTGAAGGACATCCAGATAAGGTGGCTGACCAGATTTCAGACGCCTTGCTTGACCAGTTCCTGGCTTACGATGATCACGCTCACTGCGCCATCGAGAGCTTCTGTACTACGGGTCAGGTAGTAATCATGGGCGAGGTTCGCTCTAACGTTTATGTGGATTTGCAGACCATCGCCCGCAAGACCATCAAGAAGATTGGCTATACCAAGAGCGAATATCAGTTTGACGGCGACTCTTGTGGTGTGCTCACCGCTATCCACGAGCAGAGCGATGACATCAACCGCGGTGTGAGCCGCGAGGAGGATGAGAACCAGGGCGCAGGCGACCAGGGTATGATGTTCGGTTACGCAACCAACGAAACCGCCAACTTCATGCCTGTATCACTCGACTTGGCTCAGCTCATCATGCGTGTACTTGCCGATATCCGCAAGGAGGGCAAGGTGATGACTTATCTCCGTCCAGACTCTAAGAGTCAGGTAACCATCGAGTATTCAGACGACAATGTCCCACAGCGCATCGATACCATCGTGGTTTCTACCCAGCACGATGACTTCATCAAGAAGGCTAACGGCGAGGATGACGACGAGGCTATGCTGGCTAAGATTCGCGAGGATGTGCTCAACATCCTGATTCCACGTGTCAAGACTCACCTGAGCGACAAGGTATTGGCTCTCTTCAACGACGACATCAAGTACTTCGTGAACCCAACAGGCAAGTTCGTGATTGGTGGTCCTCACGGAGATACCGGTTTGACAGGCCGCAAGATCATCGTAGATACCTATGGTGGCAAGGGTGCCCATGGTGGTGGTGCCTTCTCGGGTAAGGACTCAAGTAAGGTGGACCGTTCTGCAGCCTACGCAGCCCGCTATATCGCCAAGAACATGGTGGCAGCCGGTGTAGCCGACGAGATGCTGGTGCAGGTAAGTTACGCTATCGGCGTGGCAGAGCCAGTAAGCATCTATGTAAACACCTACGGCAGAAGTCATGTGAACATGACCGACAGTGAAATCGCCAAGAAGATAGCCGAGATGTTCGATCTCCGTCCAAAGGCCATCGAGCGCCAGCTGAAGTTGCGCCAGCCAATGTACTTCGAGACAGCTGCATACGGTCACATGGGTCGTAAGAACGAGGTAGTGGAGAAGACCTTCACCAGCCGTTACCACGATGCAAAGACCATGAAGGTGGAACTCTTCACCTGGGAGAAGCTCGACAAGGTGGATGAGATCAAGAAGGTTTTCGGACTTTAAGGAACGAACAAAATTAAGAGAGGCCGGATTGAAATGATTCGGGTATTAAAGAATGGTGCAGCAAGCAGATTCGATACATACAGAAGTAGATGCTGAGGCTGGGTCGCAGCAGCAGAACTACAAGCAAAATCATAGCAGCCAACTCACGCCTAAGCAGGTGTTGAGTTGGCTGCCTAAGAATGCGACCCCTGCCCAACAGGATTCGATGATCAGGGCGCATATCAAACCCAGTGAGATTCACTGGAGCGAGATGCCTGACACCTTGCACCTGCCTGGACATGAGGCGGGCAAGAGTTTCAGAGATGTGAGTTTGCCACAATACTACCGTGAGTCGTTCTTCTCGAAAGACTCGCTCTTCCATCCTGAGCTGAAGGGTGGACGACTGGGAGTGGCGGGCGACCCTGTGCCTTATACGGTGGCAGGTGATAACTTCGTCACCTCGCTGCTGCTGCTGTGCTTTGTGCTGGCATGCATTGCATTCTCCAAGTCGAAGCACTTCATCATCCGCCAGGCAAAGGCTTTCTTCCGCACGCAGCGCGAGGGAACCACCGTTATCACGGAAACCAGTTCGGAGGTGCGCTTCCAGCTGTTCTTCGTGGTGCAGACCTGTCTTCTGGTGGCCATCGGATACTTCATCTACTCGAAGGTATCCATCGGAGATACATTCATCATCGAGCAGAATCTGGTAATCAGCATCTATGCCGGTTGCGTGATGGGCTACTTCCTGCTGAAGGCATTTCTCTATTCCTTGGCGGGTTGGGTGTTCTTTGATAAGAAAAAAAATGAACAGTGGCTGAAGGCGTACCTCTTCCTGTTATCGTGCGAGGGTGTGCTGTTGTTCCCGGCAGTTATGCTGCTGTCTTACTTCGACTTATCGCTCCAAGTGGCGGTGATATACACCATAATAGTGCTAGTATTGGTTAAAATATTGTCATTTTATAAGAGTTACCTCATCTTTTTTAAGAGAAATGGCATTTTTTTGCAAATATTTTTGTACTTTTGTGCTCTCGAAGTAGTACCATTGTTTGCCCTTTGGGGTGGACTCGTATTAATCAGTCATTATTTGAAAATAAACTTTTAA
>ERZ1023666.845-NODE-845-length-11575-cov-33.386111_pt1 | contig 11575 bp, 8 predicted proteins | sample MGYA00380341_ERZ1023666 | MGnify/ENA primary metagenome ERZ1023666 (study PRJEB33179, sample SAMN07448983) | human gut metagenome | biome: Human-gut; feature: Human associated habitat; material: Faeces | host: Homo sapiens | place: India: Bhopal | collected...
ATGGTCACTCTTGGTTGAATGGCTGGCCTATCCCTGGCAGAACCAACTATCCACTACTCATCGACCGCAACAACGAGGTGAAGCCAGTGGTGAAGGAAATCGTCAATCTCTTTAAGTAAAATCTCTTTAGATAATATTGTACATCTCTTAAAATAATAAACAACAATGAAAGCAAGATATTTGTTCCCAAAGGATTATATGGCAGATCCATCTGCCAATGTGTTTAACGGTCGTCTGTATGTTTACCCATCCCATGACTGGGACAGCGGCGAAAGCTTCGACGATGATGGCGGTCACTTCCAGATGAAAGACTATCACGTTCTCTCTATGGACGACGTGATGGAAGGCGAGGTAACCGACCATGGCGTGATTCTCGATGTAAAGGATGTGCCATGGGCAGAGAAACAGATGTGGGACAACGACGTGGTGGAGAAAGATGGCAAGTACTATCTCATCTTCTCTGCGAAGGATTACAATGGTGTGTTCCATCTCGGTGTCGCAGTAGCCGACCAGCCAGAAGGCCCATTCATACCGAATGCCGACCCTATCCGCAAGTCATACAGTATCGACCCTTGCGTGTTCAAGGACGATGACGGTAAGATTTACTGCTATTTCGGTGGTATCTGGGGTGGACAGCTCCAGTGGTACAAGGACAACAAGGCGTTGAAGTGTGAGCATCTGCCAGAGGGCAAGGAAGACCCACTGCCATCACGTGTGGCAATGATGACCGATGATGTGCAGCAGTTTGCTGAGATGCCAAAGCCAGTTGTCATCGTGGATGAGAATGGCAAGGTCTTGCCTGCTGACGATCCACATCGCTTCTTCGAGGCAAGTTGGATGCACAAGTACAAAGGCAAGTATTACTTCAGCTACTCTACAGGCGATAGCCATTATCTCTGCTATGCGGTAGGTGACAATCCATACGGACCATTCACCTATAAGGGCGTTATCTTGGAACCAGTAGTAGGTTGGACGACTCACCACAGTATCTGCGAGTACAAGGGACAGTGGTATCTCTTCCATCATGACTGTGTGCCTTCCAATGATACCACATGGCTTCGCAGCTTGAAGGTGGCTCCTCTCTATTATGATGAGGAAGACAACATCCTGCCAGTGAAATAGTTTTGATGAATAGTTGAGTAACTACTCATGCCATGGGGTGCTGAGTAGTTACCTGGAATTAAAACAACGCTAAAAATATAAAATCTTAAATACCATTGTCCCCGCGAATATAAAATCATCACATTTGGGAACATATACGTGAACATATACGTTTAATCATTTTGGAATCACCATTGTTTGTATTGGTGTTTCTTTGTAAAAATTTATGGCATGAAAAAATTATGTTTAATTTTAACTGTATTGTATGCTATTTGGGCTAATTGTAGCGCTCAATCACTTAACATCGATCAAAATCTGCTGGAAGATAATAGTTCGACGTTTGAGTCAGGCAGGGGTTCGTGGACTTGCAATGATTATGGTGCATGTTCAATAGCAAGCGAAAGTGGACGCAACGGTAATTATCTTAAGCTTACAAATATCGGAGCTGTTAATGATTATGACAAGCAGATGGAATACAGTCTTGACGGTCATACTCCAGCTAAAGGAACAAGATATGTCATCAAGTTCTGGGCGAAAAGAAATGGAGACTCAGGAAATGGTAAAATCAATGTCCTTCTTCAGAAAAACGAGGCTGGTACATGGCCTCAGCAGGCATTTAATAACAATCCATTTACTGTAACTAACGAATGGAAGCTTTACGAATTTGACATAACCGCAAACCGAGGTGACTATCAGGTAATAAAAATAAACTTTGGTAACTGTGGCGAGGTGTGGATAGACGATATTGAATATGGAGAATACTCTGCTAACGTAGCCCCTGTTCATGCTACGGGCGTAACCCTCGATAAGACATCGGCATCAGTGAAGCAGGGTAAGACTATCACCCTTACTGCCACTGTCGAGCCAGCAGATGCTGTAAACAAAAATGTAACATGGAGTTCAAACAACGCGTCTGTTGCTACTGTAAGCAATGGCGTTGTTACTGGTGTGGCAACAGGTAACGCAAAGATTACTATAACAACAGAAGATGGAAGCCATACAGCAAGTTGTACGGTGACGGTGACAACGTCTTTGCCACCACTTCTCATTTCTGATTTTGAAAATACAGATGACATTAGCGAGATTATTTATCCAAACGTGAATGAATCCGATAGAAAAGAACATATCCACATTGATCTTATTGATGATCCAAAAGCTGGTGGCAAATGTGTCGCTATATCTGATGGAAATCATAAAGACACTGAATATTCTATCATAGAAATTCCAGATGCTGCAAAAAAATACAGTATTCTCGCATTTGACATTTACTATCCAGGGGACAAATATGATGCTGATGGTTATCATGAACACATGAACTATAAAACAATCCCAGTATCATTAACCTACAAGGACGGAAAAAATCAAGATCATAAGGTAGATATTGCAGAATATCATACTCCTGTTTTCCCTGTACCAGCATGGGATACAAAACTCATTAATATTACAGGAAAAATTCCTGCTGATGCAACTTCTATCAAGGTAAATATAGGTCCTATAAACTCATCAAGAGCACAACTTTATCTTGACAACATAAGAGTTAAAGAGAATCCAGATGATGTAGAAGATTATAAGCAGGATGAAGACCTCTCTGATATTTGGTGGAAGGTTGAAGATTATACTTTATATATTAGAGGTAATGGTGTGATACCTCAATATACAGGAAGCAAGAAATGTCCATGGGCTGATAAAACAAATATTATCAAGCATGTAGTTGTAAGCGAAGGTATTACTGGTATTGGAAACTACAGTGTTGGTAATTCTGAAAGAGATGATGTAGATATTACTCTTCATTCAATACCAGAGTACTTTGGTGAGAAGTGCCTCAAAAGAGAATTTGCCGAATATCTCACCCGCACTCTTCATCTTGAGCTATGGGATGCAGAAAAGCCTTTCATCGCAAAGAGCAAGTCAACATATTTCCCAACTTTCAATACTGCAAAGTATTACCGTAATGTGACAAATACATATTCAACAGTATGTCTGCCTTTCCCTGTGGCAGAAAAAACTGTAACTGATGCTGGTGCAGAACTGTTTGATTTCACTTCTATAGAAAAGAATGGAGAACAATACACACTCGCATTCAGCAAACACTCTGGCGATATGGTGGCTGGTCAGACATATCTTGTAAAGAATCATAATATAAACGGTACGCTCCAGAACACGGATGTGACTAAGGAACAGTTTAATCTTACTCCATCAGTTTCTAAAAACACTATTGAGAATAGCGATCCTTCGTTCTCTATATCTATGACCGGTGTGTTCCAGCCATCCGTGTTTGGTCCTAACCTCGGAACAAAAGATGCCCCTGTATATGCATACGGTTTCCTGAATGAGAAGTTCTATATGAACGGTGGCAATATGAGCGTTCGCCCAATGCGTGGCTACTTCAAAGGCTCACAGTTATACAGTGCTCCTGGTTATGGCGAGCAACAGCAGCCTGGCGCTAAGAAGATGCCGAAGATGTTTAATTTTGAGATAGTTCCAGATATCGTAACACATATTTCGTCCCCAGCTTTCATTGCAGAGGACTTCAATATTGAGGAGGTGTATAGCCCAAGCGGCATGAAGACCGAGTCGCTGAATAAGGGACTCAACATCATTCGCACCTCTACAGGCAGAGTGCTGAAAGTGATGGTGAAGTAAGAGAAACAAGCATTAATTCACAGTCATCCCTTCCCCGCATACGGGGTAGGGGATGTAGTGAGTGAAGAAGAAAAGAACGTTTAAATCAAGGAAAAATAAAGATGAAAAAAGAATATACAAAACCTATTGTAGAGGTGACGACGTGCTGCGATTCAGAAAACATCCTCGCTGCCTCACCCGAAAAACCTGTAAAGATTGAGGTTGATGGGAACGAAGAAGAAAACCACCCATGGGGCGGTATAAAAGGGGGCGACTGGGAAGTGGATTAATCAGAAAGACACAAATCAATATAGTCTTGCAAAATATCTATATAATACTAACACAATGACAAAGAAAGTATTACAATGACAAAGAAAGTATTAACAGTAATTGCAGCCCTCGCTTTTTGCGTCGGGATGCAAGCTCAGACCCTTGAGGCAGAGAAAATGACCTTAGGCGGCCAATATGCCGGGAAGTATAGCGGCCCGTTCCAGGGAGTGGCTCTCTATGGCAATGGTGACAATGCTACCGGTGTGGTTAGCTTGACCAACGGCAGCGGAGTGTATAACATAAAGGTGACGGGCGCATCAAGCAACGGCACGGCTGCTGGAGTGGCTCTTTACGTCGGTGGAAAGAAAATGGCCGACATGTCGTTCAGTGGCACTGCACCTTCTGTACAGCAAGTGCAGACAAAGCTGTATCTGGACGCATCTTCTGTGGACGTGAAGCTGAACCTGGAGAATGATAACGGTTCTAACGATACTTACATTGACAAGATAGAGTTTGAATTTGTCAAGGCACTGACCGTAAGGCCAACTCCGGTGCTGCCTCAGCAGAGCGTATGGCAGTCGGGACAGTATCGCAACATTCTGCAGGAGGCAGGATACTCGCAGGACGAGATTAACAGCAAGCTGCGGGCAATGGAGCAACAGTTCTTTGAGGGCGACGCAGAAAACGGACGCCTGTACTACGAACTGGGCAGCGACGAGGCTTACATCCTCGATACAGGAAACGATGATGTACGCACAGAGAGTATGTCTTACGGCATGATGATCTGTGTTCAGCTGAACAAGAAAGCAGAGTTTGACAAGCTGTGGCGCTTTGTAAAGAACCACTGTGTGCACAAGTCGGGACCTAACAAGGGCTACATGGCATGGCAACTGAACAAGGACGGCAGCATCAAGGATAACAACGCTGCTCCTGACGGCGACGAATACATCGCAACAGCACTGATGTTTGCCGCTGGCCGCTGGGGCAACGATACAGGCATTGACTACTGGAAGGAAGCAAACTGCATCCTGGAGAACATGCTGAGCAAGAGCCACTACGTAAACTCTTCGTACGTCAATATGTTCAATAAAGACGAGAAGCAGATTGTCTTCGTGCCATACGCACAGTCGGCAGTACACACCGACCCATCATACCACATGCCTGCATTCTACGAGCTCTGGTCGAAGTGGGCAAACAACAACCGACAGTTCTGGAAGGAATGTGCAGACAAAAGTCGCGAGATGTACCCAAAGTTTGCTAACAGCACTACCGGTCTCATGCCTGACTATGCTGAGTTTAGCGGTGAGGCACGCTCAGGCGAGCATAGCGATTTCCGCTACGACGCATGGCGCTGCGCTATGCACATGGCAACAGACTATATGTGGTTCAAAGGCAGTGAGACAGAGAAACAGCAGACAAAGAAACTCCTCGATTTCTTCTACGGCGAGGGGATAAAGGACTATAAGGCTCTTTATCAGCTCAATGGCACTCCAATATATGGTGGCGACCACTCACCGGGTCTGGTAGGATGTAACGCCGTAGGTGCTATGATTTACGAAGACGTTAAGGCATGGGATTTCGTCGACGACTTCTTTAAGATGACTTTCCCTACCGGTCACTACCGCTACTACGACGGCTGCCTCTACTTCCTTAGCTACCTGCATGCTTCTGGCAATTTCAAGATGTATAAGCCGGCAGACGTACTGAGCGTGGCTCTGGATGAGCAGTACAAGACTGACAGCAATGGTTACCTCGTCATCGACGACTTTGAAAATGTTCCTGAGGGCAAGGAGTACTATATGCACTGCAGAGACAATTCGTTAAGTGCGGCTACTCTGGTTGCCGATCCAAAGAATGGTTCTAACCATGTCGTTAGCATAGAACCTAAGTCGTATGACGACTACTACTATCATGCATTCCGTCTGCCAGAAGGACAGACTCTCGGCGGCAACTACAAGAGCATCGAGTTTGACATCCTCTTTGATGGTGAAAGCTATAACAATGAGACGCTGAACGTATTCCTGAACGACTACAGCCAGCCTATCTATACAGAGAGCACAGGCGCAAAAGCCGAGCAGGGCACATGGAAGCATATCTCTGTTGATGTGCCTGCTGGCAATACCGACAACGAGTTTGTCTTTGGTCTCGGTGTAAGAGCAGGTTGCGGCATCTGCTATGTGGACAACCTCAAACTCAGACCTAACGGTGCTCCTGAACCTGGACCTGGTCCTACACCTGGCGATACATCTGACTCACGCAACGGTACTTACTTTACAGAGAATAGCGTGAAGTACTACATGATTGAGGACTTCGAAGGCAAGACTGTAGGCACTACTACTGATATGCAGAACAACGGCGGTAAAGCTACAGTAAGCGGAGAGCACAAGATGGAGGGTGAGAAGGCTCTCAAAATCAACATCGGAGATGCATACCAAGCTAATGGCTGCTACGCTATCGATGTGACACTGCCAGAAGGAACAACGCTCTCCAGCAACAAGTTCACTGCTATAGACTTCACTATCTACTATGAGGCAGGTTCTATCCAGTATAAGGGTGCTGAGTACAACTCTGGTGTAAAGGTTTGGCTGAACGACATAAACAATATGATCATCCAGCATGACACAAAGGATTGCATTGGAAAGACTGAGAATATTTCTGTTCCTCTGAATGGTAAGTTTACTGACACCAACAGCTTCAAGCTTCTCATTGGTGGCCTCTGCAGCGACAATGCCAACGATGGTATCTATTACATCGACAATATCCGCCTGGTATGCGTCAACGAACAAGGTGATGGTCCTCAACCAGAGACTTATCCAGCAGACAACATCCTGTCTGAAGGTGCATGGGGATTTGAGAATGGCCAGATGAACGGTTGGAACTCATGGGGTGAAAACTTTGAGCGCACTATCGTTGAAGGAGGATATGCAAGCAACTACTGTCTGAAGGTGGAGAATAAGGTTGCTACAGACAACAGATGGAACAAGCAGGCTGCCTACATGCTGAACAGTACACTCACCGTTGGCAGCACATACACCATGACGTTCAAGGCGAAGGCTGATGTGGAGTCACAGGCAGGCGTTACGCTAACAATGGGCGAGAACCCATACACAGCAGAGCAAGAGCAGGCCATCGACCTGACAACAGACTGGGCTGAATATACATACGAGGTGACCATAACAAAAGAGGGTGTCAACCGCATCATCTTCAACCTCGGCGAAGCTGCTACTTCATACTACTTCGACAATATCTGCCTCGTCATCAAGACGAGCGATGCAGATACACCTACCAATATAAATCTACAGAGCATTTCGAATGGCAATGCTCAGGAGATGTTCAGCATAGGTGGACAAAGAGTGAACGGCTCTTATCACGGCATCGTGGTTATAAATGGCAAGAAGGTAGTTGTAAAGTAAGTAATTTCTGAACTCAAGAATTGTGCTCCGAGAGAATAGATTCTATCTGAGCGCATGTAGTTAACTGTAACCATCCCACATAGGGCGTATTTTAGGAATGCAAAGATCTTCGTACCTTTGCATTCCTAAAATCGTTTTATGTATGTTCAGTTTAAGTGAAAGCAACAACTTTATGGTCTGCACGAGTGCCATGCAGAAGATCCCTACCAACTATCCATTGACTTCGGAGAAGAGATGAGATTACAGGATGGACTACACATGAATATCTGGAAACAGACAAGGCCAGACTGCATGCCAACATGACTAAAGAAGAATACGAAAGTCTGTTGCCGTACAGAATAGCAGAGGAACTAAAGAAATAAGTCGGCAAATATCAATAACTATACAAAGCGGCATCATAGGATCAGAGATGAAACTATGATGCCGCTAGTTTTTAACCTCCAACGGTGGAAGTGGGATGGTTACACTACTCAGCACCCATATTGTCATGAGTTGTTACGTTAATACTGTGAGTCAACGTGTATTATTAATAAAGTTTAAAGTGGTCAACTATATTTTTTATAGTTTCTATCAGAATAATGCAATAGGCTTCAACTGCTTACGAAGCCGCTTTCATTGCTCTACGAAATAGGCTTCATTGACTATCGAAGCCTATTTCATATTTCAAGGCTTTTCTATTCAAAGTTTTCAATAGGGGTGCTGAGTAGTTACATAGTTGATACATTAAGTTAATGTTAGTTAGAAATGAGCGGCATCCTCGTGAGGGAATGCCGCTTTTTCTGTTATATTTACGTTATTTCTGTCCTTTTGTAAACGAAATAGGAGATTTTTGTGTACCTTTGCGCTCGTTACCATTATACAAAGGAGAAATATGTTAAGATTATTAGTACGGTTGTGGTGGAAGCAGCAACGGCGTAATTTCCATAAGCGAGATGCGATAGTGGGCGGTTATATCATCTTCCTCTATGTGGTGATGGGCGTGAGTTTCTTTGTCACTTTCACCGAAAATGGGGGAAGCCTGAGTGGGGACGATATGCCAGCCTTGCTTGGCGCAGGTCTGGTGGTCGGCATGCTCATACCCGACATCTTCATGAAACTTGTGATGAAGAAAGATATGACGGCAATGGACGATTATGTGAAGTCTCGACCTGTGCCAGAGCGTATATGGAACCGATTTCTCTTGGTTACCAATCTCGTGAGCTTTTGGAACTATGTTCTTCCTGTGCTGATGATTCCGGTGTTCATCTATTTGTTGGGCGTACCGCAAACCATCATTTGTTTCTTGCTCTTGTTAGCTTTCTCTTATATCAATGGCATCTACATCACCTGTTTCCGCAAGGCGACGGAGTGGATGCTCAAGTGGCCTTTGATATTGGGATGGATGGGAATGTATATCGTACTCATTGCTTTCTTAGTGCTTTCTTCCTTCTTCCCCGTGGGGATGGCGTATGCCGGACTTTTTGCCTTGGCAGGTGCAATTTTCGCTGGTCTCATCGTGTATTTATGGAATCTCAAGATTTATAATGAGCAGAAACGCAAGGTGTCAAGATTCCGTGGCTTCCATCATGTCAGCCTCTTTAGTTTGCAATATGTCGGAACGATGAGAGCCAAGCGTGTGCGCAATATGGTGCTGATCGTAACGGGCATCTTTATCTTTGACGCTTACTTGTATGCGCTGATGCCTAATGATGGCAGTGGCGTCAACTGGCAATCTTCTACCATACTTTATGTCATGGGTATCGTGCTGATGCCTTCCTTGTGCTTGTCGCAGTGGACCTTTGGTGTGGAGGCTAACTTCTTCCAAGGCTTGATGACGAAACCGGTGAAGATAGAGCAGATGTTGCGGAATTGCTTCTACTTCTATATGATAGTGAGTGCCATCGCCTTATTGTTTACCATTCCTTTGATATGGATGAATGTGGGTGTCACGGTTTTCTCGCTCATCGGCGCTTATGGCATGACGGTATTTCTCAGTCTCTTCAACTTGCCAACCTGTCTGTTCTCAACTCGATTGGAGATATTTGGCAGTTCGATGTTTAATATGCAGGGAGCCAACTTGAAAATCAACCTTTACGCCGTTGCCTTCCTGGTGCCACTTGCGGCTTTGGCTGCCGAGTATATATATATAGGTGAAATGGCATGGTGCATTACCAGCGTAGTATTGGCGCTCGTCAGCTTGGCTATTCACAAAAAGGCAATCGCCAAGCTCGCTGCCGTCTTCTACAAGAGAAGATACAAGCGAATGGAAACGTTTATGGAAAAGTAAAATATATAACTATGAATATTAGAATAGAGAATCTCAAGAAGATATACAATGATACGACCGTGCTCGACATCGACCATTTGGAGATTGCGTCGGGCGAGTTGATAGGTCTCGTAGGAAATAATGGAGCAGGAAAGACCACCTTACTTCGCCTTATACTCGATCTCATCGAAGCAGACGATGGCTTCGTGGAGAGTGGTGGACAGAAGGTGAACGAGAGTGAGGCTTGGAAGAAATATACAGGCAGTTATATTGATGGAAAGTTCCTCATCGACTTCTTGACACCAGAGGAATACTTCGATTTCATCGCTGAAATCTACCAGATAGATGATGCTACCTTGCAGGAGCGACTGGCGCAGTTTGAGGGATTCATGCACGATGAAATCATGGGAACAAAGAAGTATCTTCGAGATTTCTCGCAAGGAAACCGACAGAAGATAGGTATCATCGGAGCCATGATTGTCAATCCGAAGGTGCTCCTCCTGGATGAGCCTTTCAACTATCTCGACCCATCCTCACAGATGACAATCGCCCATACCATCCTACGTTTCTGTAAAGAATTGGGGACTACGGTCATCATCTCCAGTCATAATCTCAACTTTGTGGCAGACATCTCCACTCGCATCTTGCTCTTGGAGAAAGGCAAACTTATCAAGGATTTGCGCAATGAGAATGGGGCTGCCATCGCAGAACTCAACGAGTATTTCGGGGTGAGAGCGGAATAGATTATTTAAAATCCCTTAAATTCCCTCTGGCAAGCGTATATTTACGATATAATTGTTGTAACTTTGCACACAAAAGTGACTGATATAAATCAATGAGCAAAGGAAAATTAGCAAAGTTTGCGGATATGGAACGCTTCGAGAATGTGTTTCAATATCCATACAGTGTGGTAGATAACGTGCCTTTCGAGATGAAAGGCAAGTGGCATGAGATGTATTTTCACAACGACAACCCGATTGTCTTGGAGTTGGGCTGTGGCAAGGGTGAATATACCGTAGAACTTGCCAAGCTCTATCCAGAGATGAACTTCATCGGTGTCGATATCAAGGGCGCTCGTATGTGGACAGGTGCCAAGAAGGCGATAGAGGAAGGACAGAAGAATGTGGCGTTCCTCCGTACTAACATCGAGATCATCGACCGCTTTTTCGCAGAGGATGAAGTGCAGGAAATCTGGCTCACCTTCTCTGATCCTCAGATGAAGAACCCTCGCAAGCGATTGACATCCACCTACTTCATGAATCGTTATCGTAGATTCCTCGTAGATGGAGGAATCATCCATCTGAAGACAGATTCCAATTTCCTCTTCACCTATACTACTTATATGGTGGACGGCAATCATCTGCCTGTGCTTTTCCGCACCGAAGACCTCTATCATCAGGAGGGCATCGACGAGGAGACACGCAAGATACTCTCTATCCAGACTTATTACGAGAGCATGTGGATAGAGCGTGGCTTGAACATCAAGTACCAGAAGTTTGCCTTGCCTCGTGAAGGCGAATTGGTGGAACCAGATGTGGAGATACCTCTTGACGACTATCGTAGCTACCGCCGAGACAAGCGTAGCTCCAAGGAAACTGCCAAGTAATTGGGAATAGGATGGTTAAGAGGAACGTGAGTCCCACTATGCCTAGAGAACTTAATAATTAAAAACTCAACTATATGAATTGTAAAAAACTATTTTTAACCGTAGCAACAGGAGCCATGGCGACAACCCTGATGGCTCAGTCGGAACCTCAACTGAATGCCAACAACATCGACGAAGTAATCAAGGCGATGACCTTGGAAGAGAAAGCCCAACTCTTAGTGGGCGGTGGTAACGATGGATTCGTGGGTAGTGGTGCTATGCTTGGACATCAGAAGAAGTTCGTGCCGGGTGCTGCGGGTACTACTGTAGCCATCCCTC
>ERZ1023666.855-NODE-855-length-11422-cov-42.690068_pt1 | contig 11422 bp, 9 predicted proteins | sample MGYA00380341_ERZ1023666 | MGnify/ENA primary metagenome ERZ1023666 (study PRJEB33179, sample SAMN07448983) | human gut metagenome | biome: Human-gut; feature: Human associated habitat; material: Faeces | host: Homo sapiens | place: India: Bhopal | collected...
AAGCTCTTTTCTGCCATTGAGATTGCCATTGATATAGCTTGCGGATTTTAGGTAAAAGAGGAATGTTTGCGAGCAATCAAAATAATGTTAGGACCTAAAATGTTTGAGGCAGAGAAAACAATTGTAGAATCACTTATGCAGACTTATTTACAAAGGAATGACAATATCTGTAGTAGCTATACTGGAAAGTTATAAATAAATATATGTCCCTTCAATTAAATAACAACAAGCGGAAGAATATAGGTAAATCACCGTTAGTCCGTATGGCGGTACCGATATAAAATATTACCTTTGCATCCGTAATCAAAACAATTTGATAATGGAAACAAGGGAATATTTCTAAAAAGTGATGCAGGACTACAATCAAAAGAGCAAAGGTAGTAGTTTACGCAAGTATTGTAAGTAATTCACCCGACTGATGGAGGGGGAGCAAGACTTCATGTCCCTAATCCCATGTAATTATAACTCGAACAAAAAGGTGAATGTCAAGGCTGCCTGATGGTAGTTTTGGCAATACCAATTAATAATATGTTTTTTTTGAAAAATGTTGGATGTGCTAACTACTGAAAATCAGTAGTTACGTTCTAATGGTGATTTGCACAAGAAAGTGGTGAAGAAGGTGCTGGATGAGATTTGGAAGCTGAAACAATGAAAGCTGGCTTTCAAATTGCTGAATGCAGCTTATCTTCTGCAAAACGATAATAAAATAACTTTTTTCAAAAAACTGATAGGTGTAACTACTTGTAATATAGTGGGGACGCTGTATTAGTGATATACCGTTCTAACTACTGAAAATCAGTAGTTGCGTTCTAACGCAAATTTACACTTTATGGAAAAATTCTTCTTGTCACCTTTGGATATATATCCTAATTTGTTTATTGGGCGACCAAGGTGGATGAATTCTCTTATGTTATACAGAAAGCACGTGGACATAATATGCGCACCACAGAAGTTTCGGATAGGGGAATCATACTTTGGGTACGTTTCCTCAAAGCATCAGTTACGAGAGACTGATAAGATTTTTATTCATACAAAAGAAGTCAATATAATATATTTGTGTGCTTTATTGAATTCTTCCTCATATAGAAAAAAAGTATTTGGCGAAAGAATTCGTCCATATTCCATTCAGCATCTGGATGCAGTTAATTTATGTTGTATTCCATTTCCGAAGGCAGACAGATATATTCAAAAAGAGTTGTTTGTAATAGAAAGTATAATCCTCTCATTACGATATGACAAAATTATCCCAAAGGAGCATCAAAGGGTGTTGTCGTATATTATTGATATATTCGAACAAGTGCGAGATGCTTATATTGTAGAGATGGAAAATAAATGGATATTAACTGTTTGGAATATCCAAATACGTAAGCCTTGGCTAAAGATGATGAACACAATTTGTACAGGCGATTTGACTGATGATATATATCCTTTGTTCTTGGAAATGTCTAAGCCAAGTAATGTATTGATGAATAATATCAAGCGTTTGAAACTGTATGCTCAATTAAATCGAATATAATTATGGCTTGGAGAATCGACGAAATCAAGATTGCTAATTTCAAAGCTTTTGCTAAGGAACAGACAATACCCATAGGGAGGAAGAATCTATTACTATATGGTGATAATGGTTCGGGAAAGAGCTCTATTTTTTGGTCTTTATATACACTTTATCAAAGTTGTTATAAAAAAGACAGAGCAAAGGTGAGCAAATATTTTGAGGTTATGCATGAGCAAAATTTACAGAACCGTCATGTGGCTGATAATGAAAGTTTCATAGTGGCAACATTTAAAGATGATTGTAATCCTGCTAATACAAAAACTCTCAAACTCAGCAATGACAATTTGGATATTGTAGGAAGTACTGATGAGTTTACGGTGGCGACAAGTACCTTTAGTGATTTCTTTAATTATCAAAAACAGTCATCTTTGTTTGATTATTGTAATAGTGAGGATAATGATGTGTTTAAGCCTTTCTTGCGCGATATGTTTCCTTTTATTCACTTAAATAGAAAGCTAGTGAAAATAGATGGAACTGAAGTTGATAGCGATACTGCGTTGGATGCATGGAATTACCTTGTAGAGGCTGTTAATTCTGAGTTAGTAAATGAAGATGGAACACTGGTTTCTGAAGATGACGAGATATATCAAAATTACGAGAATGCTTTGATGCAATTTAATCGATATTTTGATATAGCATTAAAGGGTATAGAAAGTAAAGTCAATATTATTTTGAGTAGCAAGATGGAATTGGCAAATATTAGCTTGATTTTTGATTATGAAGAAGCAAGGTTTAATGTGCCCATAGATGCTTTGAATATGATAAAAGATAGAAAACTCCATCCTGGCAGAATTTTAGTCTCGGCTGAAGATTGCAATATTGAGGATGAAGCAAAGAAAATAATTAAGCATCCTCGTACCTATTTTAATGAGGCAACCTTGTCAAAGATTGCTTTGGCAATACGTTTGGCAGTATTTGAGATGAAAGGATCTTTTGTTGGGGGAGAGGGAGCAAAATTGCTTTTCGTAGATGACTTGCTTGTCACTTTTGATATGAAGAATCGTATGGATATAATCAAAATCATATTGAGTTATGCAAATGATTATCAATTGATAGTTTTTACACATGACAGGACCTTCTATAATATGGTAAAAGGAATCATAGTTGATATGGAAATGCAAAAAAAATGGGTTTATGATAATATTTATATGGTTCACCAATTTGGACTCTCTTATCCAACTCCTAAAATAATAGAAGAGAAATCATACATGGATATGGCAAAGAAATACTTTGAAGAGAATGATTGTATAGCCTGTGCCGTATATCTCAGAAAAGAAACTGAGCGTATAGCAAAATCTTTATTAGAATTACGCTATATATGTTCTGAAGGAGTTGTCTTGGGAAAGTTCCCTACAATCAATTTGGCTGATTTGCTTGATAATTTGAAAAAAAAATTCGATGATTGTAGACTGTCTTTCGATTTTATAAAACTTAATGTCTTGCGAAGAGATGTTATGAATATTTCAGTTCATGATGATGCTTATAGCCCAATCTATAGAAATGAGTTAGCTAAAGCTATAGGATTGGTTGAAGAATTGGGAAAGATTAAAAGAAAGGTTATCTGTAATGAAAATGAAATGGGAACCAAAAAATTCGATTTTCATGTAGAGAAGCAAGTGAAAAAAAAAGGAAAATGTAAACCAAAGATGGAAATTGATATAAGCTTTAAGTTTCATCAGACTATTTCTAAGTTCCTTTATCTTGGTAAGGAATACTACCCAAATGTAAAAATAGAATTGGTATCTTCTGCTGTTTTTAAGCATACGCAAACAATTCCCAATTTATCTAAAAATGCAGTTTGGGGTCTTCGTGAGCTTGAGACAGAAATTCAAGATAAGTTTGGATCTATAGACTTAAGTTCATGCATTAGTTATAAAAATAAAAAACTTAAAAATATTTGAATGGGTAAGCAGTCGTTCAAGCGGGTTTACGCCGCTTGGATGAACTTTTACTGACCGATAATAATTACTATAATATGAGCAAATGAAAAATGAGTTAAAAATAAAAGGGAATAAGAACCATGTGTCACAAGGTTCAGGTATTTCTTCTTATGCCAATATAGAAGGCAACAAGAATGATGTTAGCCAAGGGAATAGTTCAATTCCTATTTCTGGTAAGACAGACAAATGGACGAAAGCCCAAATAATCAGTGCCATTGTAGCAACTACAATAGGTGTAATTGGGCTTCTCTTTACTTATATCATAAATAAATCAGCAATCGACTCATGGGCTTCAAATCTTTTTTGAGCAAATTATTTCAGAGAAAACAGATTTCTGTTCGACAAAACAATAATCAGAGCAATAACTTAGCTTTGGTAAATGGCGATGGCAATTATGTTGAACAAAATGTGACTATTGTCAATTTTTCTCTCTTGATGCCGATGAATAAATTTGTTGACTCGTTCTCGACAAATGGTATTTCCTATATCTTTTTCCCTATGTTTGATAAGATTAAGCATCAGATATTGGAAGAACCATGCCAACTCATTCAATTCTTAGGCTTATCAGGTATAGGTAAAAGCCGATTGATGTTCGAGATTTTCAGAAATGAAGATAATGTTCATAATTATTACTGCAATAATGCGTCAGATAATAGACTATTGAATGAACTATCTGTATTCTTGCGAAACAGGAAAGATGAAAAGGGAATCATAGTACTTGATGACTGCAATGCTGATGCTTTTAGCCAGATTTGCAAGCTACAGTTAGAAATCGACACCTCTTATAAGATTATAGGAATTTACAATGATACCGACGATATTGTGAGACAGAATGGAGTTAATCACTTGATTTTGCATCGTAGAGACTTGGTAGATTCTGTTAATCATTATGTAGAAGAACAAATTGGACAGATGGGTAATCAAGCTGAGAATATAGTACAGCAGATTCAGGCAATATCTGATGGATTCCCAGCTATTGCAATCAAGGCCGTACAATCCTATAGAGAGAATGGAGTTGCGAAATTGATGAATGAAGATGAACTATGGAAGAGGATGTGTGGTTATCAAAATATAGATAATGACGAACGTGTGGCTTTACAATCATTAGCTCTTTTCGAACCTCTTGGATATGAACAAGAGTTTACTATTGATTATGAAATGGTTAAGTCTACCAAGTCTATAACCCCATTTGATAATTATAACAATCTAAGAATCGATGATATTTTTGAAAACTTGATAAAAACATATTCTCAAAAAGAACTGATAGAAAAAAACTCCTGTTGGTTGCTGGTACGTCCATTGCCCCTTGCAGTTTGGCTTGTAGGGCAATGGTTTCATAAATGTGGTCAGAGTCGATTGGTTCAAGTACTCAATGATTTGGATGCCATTCAAAATCCAGCTCAAGCTAATAGAATGAAGCGTGCCTTGTGCAAGCGCATCCAAAACATGCAGGAAAATGAGAAGGCAATATATTTATTTGGCAAATTGATGGAGGAAGGAGCCCCTTTCCATCATGAGGAAGTAGTATGTTCTGACTTTGGTTCACGACTCTTCCTCGCAATTTCTACAGTGAACCCAGTTGCAGTGACGAATTGTCTCTATGATGTTATTATGCCTCAGTCTATAGATAGAACTAAAGATATAATTAAAGGTGATATTCGTCGCAACTATATCTGGAGCTTGGAAAGGTTGAGTATGCCAGAAACTACTTTTCGTAAGGCGACCCTTTTAATGGCAAAATTTGCTTTGGCTGAAAACGAGACATGGGCTAATAATGCAACAGGACAGTTACTCCAACTTTTTCATGTTGCTTTGGCAGGGACAGAAGCAACATTGCAGCAACGCTTGGCTGTAATAGAAGAGTTGAGCAAGTTGGGAGATGATTACATTTCTATTGTTCTAAAGGTTATAGATAGTGCCTTTTGTTATTCCCATTTTCATCGCAATGCAGGATATGAGCATATAGATGGAAAAGTTTACACTGATTTTGAGCCTACAGGTGCTGATATCTATAAATATTGGAAGGGATGTATAAGTATATTAAACGATTTTTCGCAAAATAAACCAAATACAGTAAATCAGATAGCAGAGATTATTGTAAGCCATGTATATGATCTTAGTTTTCGGTCTGGTTGTTGGGATATGTTGGAGCAACTGATAACTATGGTCATTGGTGTTCGTGGTAATAAATGGCCAGAGATGCATAAGCAACTCTTGCAGTTGAAGAAGTATAATCAAGATCGACTTTCCTCAGAAAAAAAAGCAAAGATAAACGAGTGGTTAAGACTGTTTGGGGCAAATGACTTCTTGTTAGCGTTGGACGAAGTCCATACTGCATTTTATGCTGATAATAGAGAGCTGTCCTTTGGGGATAAAATGCTGCATGCAGTCGAATATTTTATGCCTATTGCAAAACGTTTCCAAGATGAGAAATTATACTCAGATTCAAAACTGGTATTGAGATTGTTAGATTGTCAGACAAATGAAGTCGGATTTATCCGTGCCATCTCAAATGTGTTGACAACACAACAGATAAAGGATTTATTTGATGTTATAGCCAAGATTGTTGCTACCAAAACTTCAGATTATCAAAGCTGTTTCTTGAATATCTTTTATTTCTCATTGCCAGAAAGTGAGGTTAAAGAGAATTTCTTACAAACTCTACACAGATTAAGGGCCTTTCAGCAATATATCGTATTGAAGACAAATTCAGAAACTAAAGGTTTGGAAGTTCTGAAAGAGGTTATAGATTTGATAAAAGAAGAACATATTCCTTCGAAAACAAGCCTTCATCAATATCTCTATCGGGTTGCCATAGACTCTGCTGAAAGAATGTTTGAAGTCTGCACTTACATTCGTACTAATGTTGTAGACAGCGATGACATATTGCTGGATTATATTGTAGCTCATGAGTTTTCTCCTATTATTTTGGAGGGCGCAATGAAATCTTTGACGATGGAGTTGCTGTTAAAGTACGATTTTAGAAAATCATCTGTAGATGCTTACAACGTCAATAGTGTTGTTAAGAACATTTTGAAATCAGGAGATGACGTAGATTTTGCTGTTGCATATAACAAGAAGCTTCTTAGAGATATAAATGATTATGAGAGCTTTCGGGTGAATGAACATTTATATTTTATTTTGTTACCGAAGTACCAGAATTATATCTTGAGTGACATTTTGGAAGAAATCTCCAATAAACAATCAGACTTTTGGTATTTTGGTGGTAAAGACTTAGGTAGTAGCGATGGTTTTGGTGCAGGTCCGTTGTTCCAATGCAATATAGATACCATCAAGGAAGTTTGTCTCCAGAAATCTCAAGGTTGCTTGCCTTATAGGCTTGCTTTCTTGGCTCCAGTCTTTGATTATACAGATATGGACGAGCCTTTATTTAGCAATTTTTTTTATTGGTTGTTGGAGCATTTTGATGACTTTAAGGAGCAAGAGATTATTTTGTCAGAATTTAGTAGTAATATGGGATCTTATTCATGGATAGGTTCAATAATACCACTATTAGAAAAGAAGATAAGTTGTTTCAAAAAGTTGGAGCGTAATACGAATCCGCTTGTACAGAAATGGGTAAATGATAATATAAAGTCGCTTTCAGAGCAGCTTCGCTTGGAGCGCAATGCTGAAAGTTACAGAAAATTATGTTAATAATATGGATGAGTTAGAAAGATTGTCAAGTGAATTAAAACTGTTCTTGACAAAATATGATAAACGGATAATACTTGGTCATTTTACTCAACTGATGGAAACTTCTTCGTTGGGAATTGCTCAAGATGAAATAGGACAGTTGTCTTCTCCTATGAGACAACTGTATTATCTAGCAGGGCTCTTGGTAACAACAACGAAATGTGGCAAAGAAGTTAATTTCACAAAAGAAGACTGGGCATATATAGTAGCCCACTTAAATGCCATAGAGATTGAATATTTAAAAATATTCCTTCCAACAGAAGAAACAGAGATTACCAAAGTATGGAAGAAAAAGCGAGAGGTGGCAATGCCGTCATTTCTTTCTTATTTTAATCAGGGACCTCTGAATTTCGAAGAACAGTCTATTAGTTGGATTTCAGACCTATATGAAAAATTAGATGCCACAATTGAAAATGAAATCGGATTGAAAACAAAAGATTTCCTTCATTTTTATGACAATTTAGATAAATGGTGTGAAGATAACTTACAGAGATTCTCAGAGCTATCAGCATCTCGAATTCGTCCTGACTGGCAAGAATATACAAATCTACGGCTTGATGGCGTTGATGGGGTACCTGATGAGATTAAAGAATTAGGTGAAAGTCAATTACCAATGTATACTTTTGTAGCGGATTATGGAATGAAGAATCGATTCAAAGCTTCAGACTTGGCTGACGAAGATTTTCCATTGAATAGGGTAGAGCAAATTTTGACTTTACTTTCATGTAAAATAGCCGATTCTGATTTTCTCTATTATACATCAACAACCAATCCATTATATCGTTTCCCGATATTGAATTTAGAGGATGGTCTTTATCAAGTCTTCGAAATAAAGCAAGTCTTGCATGCCATTGATGCTTATCTAGAGGAATTATGTTGTACTACAGATAAAAACAAAACAAAGTATATAAAAGAGAAAGGTCGACTGCTTGAAAACAATATAGTTGACTTATTCAAATTAGTCTTTGGAAAGTATGTAGAATGTTACACAAGCTATTATGTAGATGGCTGTGAGCAAGATATTTTAATTTTGTGGAAAGACAATGCCTTCATTATTGAAGCCAAAGCATATGATATAAAAGAACCTTTTCGAGACCCAGAACGAGCGTATAAACGAATCCATCAAGATTTCAATCGCAGCATAGGTTATGCATATAAGCAAACATGGCGAGTTGCAGAAAAGTTTTATAAGCAAGAACCTTTAGAAATAAAAGATGAACATGGAACATTGATTGATACCATTGATACAACAAAATATAAAAATGGTGACTTCTCAATCATTGTCACTCAGAAGTCTTTTGGACAAATTCAATCAGATTTATCCAATATGCTGGATATAGAAGAAGGAGGATTTTATCCCTGGACTATCAAGTATGATGATTTAGATGTCTTTCTTCGGGCAATTAAGGCTCTGCATAAGAAGCCGCAGTTTCTTATAGATTTTCTAATCGATAGAGAAGCATTGCATGGTCATGTTCTTTGCTCTGATGAACTCCAAATTTGTGGAGGCTATCTTACGGGAGAGATAACTAGTGATATTTGTCAAAGTGATGCTCTCCTATCTTGTAGTCCTGATTTGGCTTTTATTTTTGATGAGCAGTATAGAAAAGGGCTTGGATTCAAAAATGAAAGGCATTGGACAGAAAAACATGATGGCAAAACTTTTTTTATTTAAAACGTAATGTCTCAAACATCTGATGAAGATAATAAAAAACGTATAGCTAAGAATACGCTCATACTTCATGTGCGTATGCTCTTCACTGTAGGCATCATTTTTTTATTCCGTTCGATTGATTCTTGCGAACCTCGGTGTGGAGAATTATGGTGGTAAACCACCAATACAGCGTAAGGTAGGTTGAAATAAAAATATTACCTTTGCCTCCGTTTTTAAATTCATATAAAATGGAAAGCAAAGAATATTTTGAAAAGGTGATGCAAGACTACAATCAGAACCGTAATGGTCGTAGCTTGCGAAAGTATTGTAAGGATGAGACTCCAAAGCCAAAGAACTGGCAAGTGGAGAAGTTGATTTTGATGTCTCCAGATGGAGACTCAATCGAGATAAAGAGTTCGAATATGTTTGTCGTGACAGACATGCTTCTTATCTTGTTGGAGGATGACCAAAGCCCTAAAGCTCGCTTGGAGTTCCGCAAGAAATGGAGCAAGCAGATTGTAGACCGCCTCATGGATATGCTCAGAAGGTTCCGAGCAGCAGGTGATTATTGCCATAGAGAGATGTTTCCGACATATCGCTATGGGAAGACGTAATTGGCAGCAGACGGGAAGTCATTTCGCAGCCCAGAACATATCATTTATGTTTGGGTTGTTGGAAAGTTGTATATTGAACAAAGTGAATTTTGGTGAGTATATTGAGGATGTACTTACTCGCATATTGTTTGGCGAGGAAGGAGACGAGTCGTTTTTGCCATGTGACTATGTTCGCCGTTATGAAGATGGCAAGGATGCTGATCTCCCTCAGCATGCCGCCTAAAGTTAAAGAATAAAAAATCGAAACTTTTTTCAAAAATATTGGTACAGCTAACCCACTGATAAATAGTGGGCACGCTGTATTGGTGGTTTACCCATGTATGTTGCGTTGCTTGGAGGATGGTAGTCTCGATCTCTCAAACAACATCTGTGAGCGTCAAATCCGCAGAATTGCGAAATACCGCAATAACAGTTATTTTGTTTGCAGTCCGGAGTCAGGTGTGCGTTTTGCTCGCTTGATGTCTCACTTTGCCAACATTCGAAAGCACAATTTGGATCCAGTTGAGTATCTGAGTGACGTGTTCCGTAGAATCAAGACTGCGGCAAAGGACAAGTTGGTGGACTTGCTTGAACACAGATGGCAGCCTGCTACTGTGGGTGTTTGGGCATAAATCAGATGACTTTTTCTTAAAATATAATAAAGATTTTATTAAATTTAGGTCTAACGGGTCTAAAATGACTGCTTACCAATAAATGAGCCAATAAAATTGGCTAGAATCGATCTTTGACTTATGATGATACTCAAAATAGACCCGAATGAGGTGAGGTGGTTTGCGATGAGTTCCCCTTATTGTCGAGAGATGAAGGCGAAGGAGCTGCTCGATAGCCATGGCATCAAAAACTTCATTCCGATGGTGAGGAAACAGGTGGTGGTGGATGACGAGCTAGAGACCAAGGAGACACCTGCCATCCACAACTTCATCTTCGTGCATGACAGCTATAATGGCATCATGGCGGTGAAGAAGGGACTGGCTTATCTCCAGTTCATCCTTGCTCCCAACTCGCCCTTGATAGTGCCTGACAGACAGATGGAGGACTTCATCCGCTTCTATGAGTCGGGGGCATACCAAGAACCTGAGTTCTTGGATGCCAGACAGATGTCGGAACTTCGCTCTAATGCCAAGGTGGTGATAGGCGATGGTCCATTTGAGGGATTGGAAGGCTATTTCCAGCGTGTGACAGGCGCAAAAAACAAACGCTTCGTCATTTCCCTTGATGGTGTAATGGCATTGGCTTGCAAGGTGGAGTGCAAGTTTGTGAAGAGGAAGTAATAACTTAGGAGCGTTCTCACGAAGCGAGGAATCGCAAGACTGTGATATTGATATACATGAATCCCCTCTGGCAAATGGATGCCGGAGGGGATTTTGGTTTTCGTATGTGTATGAAAGTATTTGGTGGGGATGGCTAGATGCGGAATTTGATGTCTTCGAGCCACTTCTTGGTGTCGAAGCAAGGACACTCCTTGCGAACGCCGGGGAGGTCACGATGGCCGAGGATGGTGGCATCGGGATAGTCGAGGCAGAGGCTATGGAGAAGTTCCTCCATCGTCACCTTCTGAGCGAGGGTACGAGTGTCGGCAGGTTTGCCGTTGGCATCGAGTCCGCCCTCATAGCAGATGCCGATGCTGTGGGTATTGTAGTGTCGGGCGTGAGCGCCAACCTCTCGCTCAGGTCGGCAAGGGTAGAGGGTGCCGTCCTTGGTGATGTAGTAGTGGTAGCCGATGGATTTGAAACCTCTGGCGAGGTGGCAGGCTTTCAAGTCTTCTACCGTGAAGTCTTGGGTCGCACGGGTTGCCGTGCAGTGCAATACGATTAGATTGATTGTTCTCATAACAAATTCTTTTTTATGATTTTTTATTGGTAAAATTCTTTTTTTCTTTTTTCCCAATTTCCATTGGATGGTTTTCAATTTCCATTGAGGATTTTTCGACACCCCTGTCCCCCTCTTACGAAGAGGGGGTCCT